>SXGU01271289.1_pt1 | contig 68761 bp, 54 predicted proteins | sample 3174531 | NCBI WGS metagenome assembly SXGU01 (sample SAMN11356863, study PRJNA531348) | freshwater metagenome | isolation source: freshwater sample F1-140 | place: China: Fuxian Lake, Yuxi | collected 2017-12-25 | reverse complement strand
GGCCCGGTCGGCCAGTTCGCGATCCGCTCGGCGATCATGATGGGCGCCGGCCGCGTGATCGCGATCGACGAGGTCCCGGAGCGGCTCGCAATGGCAAAGGCCGGTGGCGCCGAAACGATCGATTTCTCGCAGGTCGACGTCTATGACGAGCTGATGGCGCGCACCGGCAATCGCGGCCCCGACAGCGCGATCGACTGCGTCGGCTGCGAGGCTTCGGGGCACGGCGCCGCCGACGCGGTGCTGGACAAGGTCAAGGCCGCCGCGTTCCTCGCGACCGACCGCATCCATGTCCTGCGCGAGGCGATCATGAGCGTGCGCAAGGCGGGGACGATATCGATCCCCGGCGTCTATGTCGGCATGGCCGACAAGCTGCCGATCGGCGCGGCGATGAACAAGGGTCTCACCATCAAGATGGGCCAGACCCACGTCCAGGCCTATACCCACAAGCTGCTCGACAAGATCGTCGCCGGCGCGATCGATCCGAGCTTCGTCGTCACCCACCCCGCCAGCCTCGAAGACGCCCCGGAAATGTACAAGAATTTCCGCGACAAGAAGAACGGTGTGATCAAGGTGGTTCTGCGGCCGGGAGACTCAGCCGGTTCGATGCGATCTGGATCGTCCTCGTCGGAGGAACCTACAACTTCTATGCCGGAGCACGCTTTGGTTAGGCCGATCTGAGGGCTTATGTGAAACGGGTCAGCGTTAGCGAGGACTCCACTTGGCCATACGGTGCGGGCTGCGACACGCTCAAGGGGCGCCACTTCTGGGTAGGCCTTCTCTGAGGCCCGTAGATGGTTGTCCGCTCCTTGCCGCAGCTCGACCTTATCCTTAGCGGCCCGTAGCATCCAAGATCACGCGAACTGTCTCCTGTGGCTGATCCCACATTGGGAAATGCCCGCTAGTACCGAACCAGTGAAGCCGTGCATTGGGGAACGCAGCCATCGCGCGAGCCGCCTGTCGCGGTAGGCACAGCCGATCCTTGCGTCCCCATCCGATGACAACTGGCGCCGGTGTCTTCGAAGTGCCCTGCTGCATGGCGCCGTTGGCGAGATCCTTCACGAGCGCGTCGAAAGTCCGTGTGTTCGCGAATGACTTCATCTCCTGCGCTATCAATGCCGGATCCAGCCCCCAAGGCTTCGCGGAGAGCTGGGCCATGAGTGCCGTGCGGCCTGCAACATTTCTGGTAATGACTGGAATTGCCGGCCCCAGCGCTCGTACCAAGCGGATTGATGCCGCTATTGTGGTGCTGAAGAACTTACGTTCCCACCCTTGCCAGAAGCCTCCGGGGTCCAAAGCAACGACAGCGCCGGCGCGACCGCGTCGCGCCATCTCGAGCACCAGGCGTGCGCCCATAGAGCTTCCGACCATATCGACGCCGACTAGGCCCTCATGTCCGAGCCAATCGTCCAGGCTGCGCGCAAGCCCATTGAAGGTGCCGCTGTCGACCTCTTCGCGTGTTTGCCCGTGGCTTGGAAGGTCCAGCGCTATCACCTCCCTCACCTGAGACAGTGCGGGCGAGATCGGGTCCCAGGAGCGGTGGGTACCGCCCAACCCGTGGACGAGTAGCAGGGGTTTACCGTAGCCGGTGCGCGTGTGGTGCATAGTCATGCGGGTGCAACGCCTCAGAATGCATCAAGGGGCGTTCAGGCTGTGAATGCCCGTTCTGGCCCTCGCGCGCTCAAAAGCAGATAGTCCGCTCTCGGCCAGAAGCGGACGTTGCGAAGGTCAGTGCGGACGGGCCTACGGGGTGCGCAGCAGCTATGCACCACCGTCCTTCTACCAGTACGGATAGAGTGCAGATCTGCAGAGGTTGTCTGCGTGCTGGAGGTTCTGGCGCCTTGATCGAGCGTGGGTGCTCCGGCCATCTTCTCCGTTGCGGCCATGATAAGCACGCCACATTGAGTTTTCGCTTCGCAAACGGAACAGCTCTGCTGAGCGGCAGCATCGCCGCTCGTCTGAGCTGCCGCTCGCCCGGCCCCCATCGTGGCGCCGATCCAGTTCTGGCGGCGGGTGGGCAGATCCTTCGGCGCTGTTCAAGGTGCGAGGCCGCAGCACCCGAGGAGAGCTCTCGGTCGGCTTCAAGGAATGAACGCCTGCGACCCCTACTCGGCAGCTTGCAAACGCGCCGAGCTGTCCTCCCGATGGAGCGCCGTGGCGGCCGCATTGAGCGCCTCGACATCGACAGAGGTAAGCGCGCTGGGCTGATCGACGCGAAGCCGGTCCGCAACGTCGCGGAGAACCTTCCGGTTGGCGTAGCCATGGGGGTGGGATGGCTCGGCGCTCTGGTCTTCCAGGAACTTGCGCAACACGCGCATTCGCGTCGTCCGGACCTGCGCGAGCTCCGTCAGCTTGGCGCGATACTCCAGCTCCCACGGGCTTAGTCCCGGAAATCTGGCGAGGTCAGCAGAATGCTGCGCCTCGTGCCTCAGGAAGGTGACCCTGAACTCCTCACTAAGCAGACTGGCATAGCGGGGCGTGACCGCATGGAGCGCGTTGCCGGTGGCCCAACCCCCTGCCCCGCGCCGTCCGCAGGTCGCCCAGTCGCCCCACCCGAGACTGGTGAAATCTTCCAGGTAGATCACGCGGACACGCAACGAGCGGTCCGGAAGGTCGACGGGTTCGAGGACTTCGCGTTGCCGCCCCCAGACCATCAACTCGCGCAGCGCCCCTGTCCGGCCCAGCAGCACAAAGCGGCCCTCCGTGGCGAGCCGCTCCTGGATGGCCTTTTCGACCGCTGGCCATTCGGGAGGGACGGCGAGCCGGCGAGCCAGCAAGTGAAGCAGGCTGGTTTCCGCGATGCTGCGCCTGTCGGGGTTGAGCATGGCTTGATGCCACTAGGATCGAAAATCGCGAATCAGGTCCTCGGCGAAGTGCGCCGAGGTCGATGCGCTCCCGACCGGCGGCCCCTCGCCTCCGAACCGTTGCAGCATGCAGGTCCCTCGATCGCGCAGCCAGCAGCTGAATTCGAAGAGGCGTCCGGCTAATGTCCATGCTCGTCCATCGATCCCGGCTCTCGCGTGGTCAATTCCCTGCAGCAAGGTGACAACGACCTCCTTAGCAGGCCGGCGGTTCAGCGACAGTCTACCAGATCATAGCGGTGGGGCGGCATCACATGCTCGAAATGATCATCCCTCGACTTCGCGGACAACGTCGTTGTCTCATAAGCTGCCGTTCCCCAGCCTCATCAGCTTGTTTTCGCTGAACCTCTCTGATTAGGTCTAGCCAAAAGGGGGCTGAATGAGCGTTGCCATAAAGGGAGTTACGTCTCCGAAGATCGGCTTTGCGTCGCATCAGAATGCGATCCCCGTTCTTCGCGAGCTCGAGATCATAAACGAGGGCAGCGACAGCCGCGAGGATCTCGAACTCAGCGTCACGGCCGATCCGCCTTTCATTCAGCCCAAGCAGTGGCCGCTCGACCGGCTGAACGCCGGGTCCACCCTGCACGTCACGGACCGGGACTTGAAGCTGAACGGCGGCTTCCTGGGTGACCTCAGCGAGAGCATGCGCGGCGAGATCCGTATACGCCTGACAAAAGGCGAGGAGGAGATCGCCGCGATCGATTTCCCATTGGAGCTGTTGGCGCGGGCCGAATGGGGCGGCGCCGGCAGCATGGCTGAACTGCTGCCGGCGTTTGTGACGCCAAATGATCCGGCCGTCGACCAGCTCCTGAAAGCGACCTCCGACGTCCTACGGCGCGCCGGCAAGCCCGATGCAATCGACGGGTACCAGGGTGGCTCCAGAACCCGCGTTTGGCAGCTCGTCTCGGCAATGTGGTCCGCCATCGCCGGTGCCAACATCAGCTATGCGCTGCCGCCGGCGAGCTTCGAAAAAGAGGGCCAGAAGGTGAGGACGCCGAGCGCCATTCTTGAGGGCAAGGTGGCGACCTGCCTCGACACCGCGCTCTTGTTCGCGGCTCTGATTGAGCAGGCCGGGCTCAACCCGCTCGTCATCATCACCAGCGGACATGCCTTTGCCGGCGTCTGGCTGCAGCCGCAGGAATTCTCCTCCCTCATCACCGACGATGCCGGCGCGGTGCGCAAGCGCTTCGACCTCGACGAGCTCCTGCTGTTCGAGACGACGCTGGTTACGAAATCCCCTGCGCCTCGCTTCGACCTGGCGGTCGCCGAAGGTCGGCGACAGGTGGACGAGAAGAACGCCGCCGATTTCGTCATGGCGGTGGATGTCCGGCGCGCTCGCATGCAGCGCATTCAGCCGCTTGCGGTCCTGCGCCCACCGAGCGCCGATGACACCACCGGCGCGCCGCTCGTCTCGGAAGCCCTGCTCGATGCGCCGCAGCTCCCGGACTTCGATGTCGAAGCCGAGGAGGAAACGCTCACGCCCGCCGACCGGGTTAAGCTCTGGCAGCGCAAGCTGCTCGATCTCACCACCCGCAACCGGCTGCTCCATCTGCCGGACAATGCCAAGGTCGTGCCCCTGCTCTGCCCCGAGCCCGCCCGGCTCGAGGACGAGCTGGCGAGCGGTCGCAAGATCAAGATTGCGGCCATGCCGAACCTCGAGGCCGGCGGCCGTGACGACGCGCTCTACCGCGAGCAGACGCAAAAGAGCTTCAAGGAAGAATATGCGCACGCCGCGCTGGAGCGCGGCGAGGTCATCTCCGGCCTCGACAAAGCTAAGCTCGATGCGAACCTGATCGAACTCTATCGAAAGGCCAGAAGCGACCTTGAGGAAGGCGGCGCCAACACCCTGTTCCTGGCCTTGGGCTTCCTCAAGTGGAAGAAGTCCCCGGCCGATCCCAAGCATTATCGCGCCCCGCTCATCCTCCTGCCGGTGAAGCTCGAGCGCAAAAGCGCCCTCTCCGGCGTCTCGCTCGCAGCGCATGAGGACGAGCCGCGCTTCAACCTCACTCTCCTGGAGCTGCTCCGTCAGGACTTCGACCTCACGATTCCGGTGCTCGAAGCCCCGCTCCCCACCGACCAGAGCGGCGTCGACGTGCCAAAGGTCTGGAATATCGTCCGGCGGGCGGTGCGCGACCTGGCCGGCTTCGAGGTCACCCAGGACGTCGCGATCGGCACCTTCTCCTTCGCCAAGTATCTGATGTGGAAGGACCTGGTCGACCGCGCCGACCAGCTGAAGCAGAGCCCGGTGGTTCGCCACCTCATCGAGCGCGGCGCCGAGCGGTTCGAGTGCCAGGGCGAGTTCCCGCGGCCCCAAGATCTCGACAGCAAGCTCGATCCCGCCATGCTGTTCGCGCCGCTGCCGGCCGATTCCTCGCAGATCTCGGCGGTGATCGCGTCAGGCAATGGCTGCGACTTCGTGCTCGACGGTCCGCCCGGCACTGGCAAATCGCAGACCATCGCTAACATGATCGCGCACAATCTGGCGCTCGGCCGCCGGATTTTGTTCGTCGCCGAGAAGCGCGCCGCCCTCGACGTCGTCTACCGGCGCCTTGAGGAGAAGCAGCTCGGCGACTTTTGCCTCGAGCTCCACTCGAACAAGGCAGCCAAGGTCGACGTCATCAGGCAGCTCGAGCGGGCCTGGGACGCGCGCGATACGCTCACCAAGGAGGAGTGGGCGCGCGAGGCCGCCGAGGTGCGCCAGCTGCGCGACAGCCTGAACGACCTCGTCCAACTGCTGCACGCCCGCCATGTCAATGGCCTGACCCTCCATCAGGCGATCGGCCGGGTGGTGCGCGACGCAGACGAGGTGACCCCTCGCCTCCAATGGCCGGAAGGAACCGTCCACGACGACACAACGCTCAATTCGCTGCGCGATCTCGCCCGCCGGCTCGGCCTCGCCCGCGCGGCGGTCGCGGGCGTGCCGAACGAGTTCGAGGAAATCGGCCGCAGCCACTGGAGCAATGGCTGGCAGGATCAGCTCGCCGCTGCCGCCGCCGCGCTCCCGCCCCGGGTGACGGCGCTGCTGGAGGCGCGCGATCGCATGCTCGAGGCGACGCGCCTCCAAATTTCGGCCGAAGACGACAAGGCGATCACCGCGCTCGCCGAGCTCGCAGCGCTAATCCTGAAGACGCATGGCCAGGATCTGCGCTTCGCGTTCGCGCCGGATTTCCACACCACGGCCGAGGCGATCAGGCGCGGCGCCGCCTTGGTCGCGAGCTATAGCGAGGCCGAGCAGGGCCTCTCCGTCTCTTTCCCGCCCGAGGCCGCCCGGCGCCTCGAAATCGCCACGCTCGAGGCCGAGCTGGTCCGTGCCAATAGCCGCTTTTGGTTTCTCAAAGGATGGGCGCGCAAGAAGCTCGCGCGGACCATCCAGGACCAGGCGCAAAGCGCCGGCCTCCCCGAGCTCGATGCCGATTTGCCAAGGCTCAGGGAGATGAAGCAGCTGCTCGCCGGCATCGACCAGATCGGGCCCAGCGCGAGCGGCGCTTCCGGCTGGAGCGGCTCGACCAGCAATCCCAAAAACCTGTGCAATGTTGTCGACCTCGCCGAGCAGCTGCGTGCGCGCATTGCAAGCCTCGCCGCCAGCCCCGACCAGCTGATCGCGCTGCGCAAACAAGTCGCGGCGCTCGTCATCGACGCCAACGAGCTTCTCGCTCCCGACGGTGCGGTCGCGCTCGCTCACGCGCGGCTCGCAGCCGAGATCCCGGCGAGCCAGGACGCAGCAAGAACGCTCGCCGAGCTGGCCGAGCGCGGCGCGCAGCAAGACGGCTGGAGCTATGACCGTCAGGTCGCGCTCGCCAGAGCAATCCTCGATCGCCAGCCGCGCCTCCAAGCGTGGTGCAACTGGCACCGGGTGCGCGAGGAGGCCCTCGCCGCCGGCCTGAAGCCGATCGCCGACGCGACCTCGACCGACGCCCCGCCGGCACGAGCGGCCGACCTCTTCGAGATCGCTTATGCAAGGTGGTTTGCGGGCCAGGCGATCGACGCCGAGCCGCGCCTCGGCGACCTCATCACCGACGTTCATGAGGACGACATCGCCGCCTACCGGCGGCTAGAGGACAAGCTCGCGGGCCTCGCCTCCCGCTACATCCGCGCCCAGTTGTGCGGCCGCATCCCCGACAAAAACGACGTCGGCAAGAAGGACGGCTACGGCATATTGAAGCATCAACTGCAGCTCCAACGCCGGCACAAGCCGGTGCGGCAGCTAGCGGCCGAAATGGGCGAGGCCTTCACCAGCCTCGCCCCCTGCATGCTGATGAGCCCGCTCTCGATTGCGCAATATCTACCGCCCGACCAGGCTCTGTTCGACCTCGTCATCTTCGACGAGGCCTCGCAAATCACGCCCTGGGACGCGATCGGCTCGATCGCGCGCGGACGCCAGGTGGTGATTGCGGGCGATCCGAGGCAGATGCCGCCGACCAGCTTCTTCAACCGCGGCGCCGGCGCCAGCGAGGACGATGAGGCGACCGAAGAGGATATGGAGAGCATCCTCGATGAGTGCCTCGCCGCGGGCGTGCCCCAGCACAGCCTCGCCTGGCATTACCGCAGCCGCCACGAGAGTCTGATCGCCTTCTCGAACAGCCGCTATTACGACAATCGCCTTATCACATTCCCGCCGCCGCAGACGCGCGAGAGCGCGGTCAGCTGGCGCAAGGTCGACGGCGTCTACGCCAAGGGCGGCGCCCGCACCAACCAGGTCGAGGCCGAAGCGATCGTCGAAGAATGTGTCCGGCGCCTTCGTGATCCGGCTTTCGGCGGAGCGGGAAAGACACTGGCGGTCGTCACCCTCAATTCCGACCAGCAGAAGCTCATCGAGGACCTGCTCGATCAGGCGCGCCGCCGCCATCCCCAAATCGAGCGCTTCTTCAGCGAGGACATTTCGGAGCCGGTCGTCGTCAAGAATTTGGAGACGGTGCAGGGCGACGAGCGCGACCTCATCCTGCTCGGCATCGGCTACGGCCCGACCGAGCCCCAGGCGCCGACCATGTCGATGAACTTCGGGCCGCTGAACCGGGAGGGGGGCTGGCGCCGCCTCAACGTCGCCGTGACACGGGCGCGCGAAGAGATGATGCTGTTCACCTCGTTCGACGCGGCGATGATCGACCTCAATCGCACCAGCGCCCGCGCCGTTCGCGACCTCAAGCATTTCATCGAGTTCGCCGAGCGCGGCCCAAAAGCGCTCGCCGAAGCGGTGCAGGGCTCGCTCGGGCCGCACGAATCCCCGTTCGAGGATGCGGTCGCGGCAGCCTTGCGCCGCAAGGGCTGGGAAGCCGTGCCCCAGATCGGCGTCTCGCGCTTCCGCATCGACCTCGGCATCGTCCATCCCGACAGGCCAGGCGACTATCTGGTTGGCGTCGAATGCGACGGCGCCGCCTCTCACAGCGCCGCGACGGCACGCGACCGCGACAAGGTCCGTGCCGCGATCCTCGAGCAACTCGGCTGGAAGCTGGTTCGCGTCTGGTCGACCGACTGGTGGGTCGACAAGGAAGGCGCCACGGAGCGCCTCCACGCCGCGATCACAAACCTGCTCGAAGCATCGCGCGACGAAGCAGCCCTCTTACCCGCCGAAGCCGAACCAGCACCGCCCGAGCAGCAAGACACCCGCGAGCCCGCGCCAGCCTCCCCCGCGCCAGCAGCACCCGCACACGAGCCAACACAGCAAGCGAACACGCGCGAGCCCCTGCCCCAGCTCATCGCCCGAGCGCCAGAGCGGGAGCGCTCCTTCACCAGGGGCAGCTACCGCGCCAGCGACCTGACTTTGTTTGCGCCGTCGATCGATCCCAGAGCCTTTTACGAGCCGGCCTACAACAAGGTCCTCGCCGCGATGATCGCGCATGTGGTCGAGCAGGAGGCGCCGATCTCGGAGAACCTGCTGGTCAACCGAATCGCGCGCGCGCATGGCTTCCAGCGCTCGGGTCGGCTGATCCGCGAGCAGGTCATGAGCATCGCCGCCAAGCAGTTCCACACCACGAATGTGCCGGAGCGCGGCACCTTTATCTGGGCCAGTGAGGATGCGCGCCGCAGCTGGTCGCTGTTCCGCCTCCCGGCGGACGAGGAGCATGTCCGTCAGATCGAGGAGATCGCGCCCGAAGAACTGCGCGCCGCCTCTTATGCCTGCCGCACACCATCGCGAGAGGTGGAGGTTGCCAGGATGTTCGGAGTGAGGCGCCTGAGCAGCTCGGCACGCGATCACATCTCGAGAGTGCTGGCCTGAGTAGAACCCTAAGCCTGCTATCCTGTCGCGTCTGCATCGCGCCCACTCCGGACGCAGTGGCCGCATGACCTTGCTGCCTGATGCTGGTGGAAAGCGGACCGTCTGTTTTGGGCCGGAAACAGGGCGTAAGTAAATGCTGGGCCGTCAACAGCACAACCGCAGCTATGCATTACCTCAGCCGACTTCCGGGGACGCGCCCGGTTCGGCCAACCCTTCAGCCCAATCTTAGAACACTATCCGCTCTGGACCAGCTCCAGCGATCCGGGTGAGCCAACCGGTGCGGATGGTCCGGCCAGCCTGAAGATCAGCGTCTCGATCTCGTCGGCCGGCACGGCGAGATCCCTCGCGATCTCGGATTTGGTGAGCCGCTTCGTCCAGAGTGCCGTCAAGACCTTGGCGAGGACGACCGACGTTTCGCGTTCCACGCCTTGTGGTTCACCGCTGCGATAGCCCAGCTTACCCAATTCAATGCAGATCGACCGGTAGCTCCAGTCGCTTAGGAGCTTCAGAAAGTGCAGCCGGTAGGCGAGCGCCATCGCGGAGACTCGCCACCGCTTCTTCGCGCGGATGATCTGCTGGGGTGACGTGATGTCGGACAATTCGTTTTTGATGTCGTGCTCGGGCATTAGGAACGCCGACGCGAACTGATCAGCCTGGAACTCGGCACCCTTGTCATTGCGCGCGCCAGCGTGGTGGTGAAGCACCAAGTGACCCAGTTCATGCGCGCTGTCGAAAATAGAGCGCTCCGCGCTCTTCTCCTGGTTCAGGAAGATGTAGGGGTGATCGCCGCGCCAGAAGGAGTACGCGTCGACGTTGCGAGTGTTCTCCGAAAGCGACAAGACCCTGACGCCTTTCGACTCGAGCAGCTTGAGCATGTTGCCGATGGGCCGATCGCCGAGACCCCAGTGCTGGCGCAGAAGCCGGGCCGCGCTCTCCGGGCGGCTGCGCTCCTTGTTGAGGTCGATGAGGTCGGCTTCGGGCAGATCGAAGCGGGTCTCGATCCACTCGTAGAGCTCAACGCCGAGCGAGCCTGCGGCGAGCGAGGCGTCGCGCTCGGCAGCGCTCATCTTCTTCAGGCTGCGGAAGCTGACGGTGTCCGCCTCCACCATCTCGGGCGCATCGAGATAGAAGAATTCCAGGGGGAATCCGAGCGCCATCGCGAGGCGCTCGGCAGTTCCCGGCTCGACCTGATGTCCGTTCTCGGCCTTCGAGACGGTCACCGGCGTCAGCCCGGCGATCTCGCCGAGCTCCTTGCCGGTGAGCTTCCTTCTTTGCCGAGCGATGGTGAGGCGATGGGCAGAGAAGTTCATACGCTGGTTTTGAAGCGGACGGGGATGTCGAAGTCCTCCACCGGACCGGTTTCCGGATCGATGGCGTCGGCCCAGTCGTCGTCCGGCGCCGAGATGAGGATCCGCTCATGGAACTGGACGTAAGACCCGTTGCTGATGACCGGATGGGAAAGCTCCACGCTGCCGTCCTCGCCTACCATAACGTAGTAGGTCGGCAGGCCATCCGAGAGCACGCCGGTCAGGGGTCCGGTCTCGACGCCCGCGTATTCGAACAGGGTCGGGCCGCAAAGAAGCTCGGACGCGCTGCCCTTGGAAGACCGCGGATTGGGCGGGAAGTTCGGGTCGCAGGCTCGATCCACGTTCTGGAAAGCGATGCGGATGAGGCGGTCGCGGTTGACTACCGCCTCGATGCCGCAGGTGCGGTCCACGACGTAGCTGCCGTCGAGCACCTGTTGGCGGAGCTCCATGACGCCGTGAATATATGCCAGCGTTCCCGGCGCATTAACGGGCATGAGAGGGCTCGCGTCGTCCGCCCAAGCTCGTGCGGTCTTGGCCACCGCCAAGAGCTGCTCCGGCACGAGGCCGAAGTCGGCTAGGCGACCGGCCACCTGTGCCTCACCTTGAACGATTGCGGTGGCGAACGCGGGCATCGACCCCTCCGTTTAATAATTCGCTCCTCAATAGAGGCAGAAATTATTAAACGCAAGCGCGGTCGTCAGCTCGTCGGATTCGTGACTGGAGCTCGAAGAACTCGGTTACACGACACATCGAAGAACGATCTCGCAGTCGAGTGTTCAGCGCTATTTACCAGAGTAGAAATACCTGAAACGTTTCTTTCAAGAACGGCAATTGTGTCTGCCGGGCTCGAACGCCCGGCCATTCTCGGCTGCAAGACCGGGTCAGGTGGATTGAACCAACACCCAGTCCCTTGCTTGCGACGTCGGGCACGCACCTGCACAAGTGTCGCAGCGCGGATCCCACCGCGCTCAAGGTTGGAAAGGGCCGAGGTTGCAGGAGACGCAGGACGGCGGCGCACACGCAGCGCCGATCCCGATGACGGGAGCCACGGCGGACGGCAAGTTCACCTTCGTGCGGAACGGCGACCACGGAACGCAGCGGCTCGACTGGGACAAGGGTCCTGAACAAGTCAGGAAGGTGCTGGGCGAGGCGCTCGGTGCAAGGAACGTCGCGTTCCTTCTCGGCGCCGGCTGCTCGTCCATGACCGTCGGCGGCACTGAAGTCGGTATCTCCACGATGAAGCCGTTGGCCGAGGAGTTCTGCGCGGCCGACGATCTCGACGCTAAATGGGGCTTCAGCGGCGCCGACCGGACTTGCCTCGCCGGACACGGCCTTTCCCTGACGGGCGAGTACACCGCCAACCTCGAGCGTCTGATGGAGACGCTGCACGCGCTGAGGCTCGTGCTGATCCGCAGCGATGACGCAGGTGACGAGGACGAGGTAGCACGGGTCGAGGGAATGATCGCCAAGATCCAGTCCTTTCTATGGGAGCGCTGCACCGCTGGCGCGTTCTCCAAAGGCGACAACACGGTCCTCTCCCTCTACGAATCGTTCTACCGCCGATTGGTGCTTCGCGACCGGTCGCTGCCGCGGCCATGGATCTTCACGACAAACTACGATCTGTTCAGCGAACGGGCGATGGATCGCCTCGGGCTGCCATACGCCAACGGCTTCTCTGGTGTGATCGAGCGGCGGTTTAACCCCGCCACGTTCCGCTACGCCCTCGCCGAGCAGCTCGACATCTCGAACCGCAGGTGGTCTGCGGTCGATGGCTTCGTCTATCTATGCAAGCTGCACGGCTCGATCAGCTGGACCGAGGACGACCACGGTCTCTACCCAATTCGCGAGACTTGGCCGCAGACCACTCCCTCGAAGGTGATGATCTTCCCGACGCCCGCGAAGCAGAACTCCAGCCTGGCCTCACCCTACGCCGATCTGTTTCGCGAATTCCAGTCGCGCATCGTCCGAGAGCAGAGCGTCCTTGTCACAATGGGCTACGCGTTCGGGGACGAGCACATCAACAACATCATCTACCAGGCGCTCACCATTCCGACCTTCCGGCTCGTCGTCTTCGCCGCTCCGGACTCGGCGGGTGAGATCGGCAAGCTCCGCGCGCTCGCCGATCCGCGCATATGGATTATCGGGGGCAAAGGTCCGCCAGGCGGCGCGCCGGCCCACTACTTTTCCACGATCGTCGAGCACCTGCTGCCACGGCTGCCCTCGGATCGCATCGACGAAGCGGTGAAGCAGGTCCTGCGGGCGATGGCCCCCGCTTCGACCAGCGTCGGAGGCGACCAGGATGCCGACTGACGACCGGCGCCGCGCGATAGGCTCGGTGGTCGCCGTCTCTGCGGACCGCTTCGTCATCGAGGTGCACAGCGGCACCGACAGCTTCACCGTGGTCGGCTTCGACGATGTTCACTACGTCGCTCGGCTAGGCTCCTTCGTGATGATCCCAGCGCAGGCGGAGTACGTCGTCGCCGAGATCGTCGGACTGCGCGAGCGCGACGCGGGTGCCGGCGGCGAGATCGATAAGGTCGCGTCGGCCAAGTTCCTCGACGTGGTGCCCGTCGGCATGCTGCCGATCGAGGGTGGAAGGTTTCGCTTCGGGGTGTCCGTGTTCCCCTCGCTTTATGCCGACGCCCTCTACGCCCTCGACGGCGAACTTGACCGCATCTTTGACACCAGCCCGGCGTCGGAGCCGTCCTCGAGTCCCGAGGGGATTGGCTGCGTGCCGGCGAACGCGACGCGGCTGCGCATCCTCGAGATCGGACGGTCGGTCGTGTTCGAAGATTACGACGTGAAGATCCGCATCGACGAGTTCTTCGGCGGCCATGCCGCGGTGCTCGGTAACACGGGCAGCGGAAAATCGTGCACCGTCGCTTCGATTATGCAGGAGCTGTTCGACAAGCCCGACGAGCATCACGCCCGAGGCGCTACTTTCGTGGTCCTCGACGTGAATGGCGAATATCACCAGGCGTTCGGGCAACTGCCCGCGAGCGGCATAATCGGGGTCGACCGGCTCATCCTCGACGGCACCGCCGCCGCAGGCACGTTCCGGATACCCCACTGGTTCCTTAACCTGCCGGAGTGGGAGCTGCTGCTGCAAGCGAGCGAGCGCACCCAGGTCCCGATCCTCCGGATGGCACTGGGGCTCGCGACCCTCTTCGGCGGGAAGACAAATGACCAGCTGGCCGAGATCCGCAACCACATCCTCGCGAAGTGCATCACCCAAATCCTGTCGGACGAGAGCCCGCCGGGCGCGAAGGAGACGCGCATACTCGGCGTCCTGCAGCGCTTTCGCACCGCCGAGATCAACTCCGGAACGGTTGGCGACGCCATCGCCGTCAGATACGGCAACATGGACAACATCGAGGACGCGTTCGAATACCTGCAGGGCGTCGATGGCGAAGGCGGCTTCGTGCTGTCCGACTTCAGGCTGCCCGATTACACTAACAGTCCCTTCGACTTCGCGGCGCTTGGAGACGCGATCGATCTTGCCCTCCTATACGAGGAATCCCACGGCAACCGTCAGATCCGCGACTACTGCTCGCAGATGGTCACGCGCTTCAAAGCGCTGCTCGAGCGTCAAGATTATGCGTTTCTCCGCCATCGCGCCGGGGACGCTGCGGCGGATGCTGGTCCCTTCCTGGCGAGACTGCTCGGCCTCGGGGCTAAGGCTGGCGGCTTCGCGAAATCCGCGCAGATCATCATCATCGACATGAACGCCGTCGAGGACGAGGTGGTCGAGCTCGTTAGCGCCGTAGTCGCGCGGATGTTGTTCCGGCTCCTGCGGCAGGCGGATCCGCGCAACCGCTTCCCCGTGCATCTGCTGCTGGAGGAGGCGCACCGCTACGTATCGGCGACGCCCTCCCGCTACGCGCTCGACGCCGGTCGCGTGTTCGAACGAATCGCCAAGGAGGGCCGCAAGTACGGGCTCTTCCTGATGGTGGCGTCCCAACGGCCGAGCGAGCTTTCTAAGACCGTCCTCTCGCAATGCTCGAACTTCGTGGTGCACCGCATCCAGAACCCCGACGACCTGTCGCAGATCAGGCAGATGTCGCCATCGATCTCCGAGGGGGTGCTGCGACGCCTTCCCAGCCTTCCCAAGCAGCACGCCCTTGTCTTCGGAAACGCGGTCAATCTGCCGACGACCTTCCGGGTCCGCCCGGCGCATCCGCTGCCAGCCAGCGACGACGCCAAGATCGTCGATCTCTGGTTTCACGAAGCCGGCCGGACGGCGGGGATCAGCTTTGCTCCAGCCCCGGGGGAACTCACGGACCACGACATGGACGATCTGCTCTAGCCGTGACGCGCCGAGCTGTAGGCCCCGGGCGCACGCCCGGTTGACCCCATCAACACAGCGCAGTCGCTCGAGCTGTCGTCCAGAAGCACCCGCTGGCCACGCCGGCGAGGATGTTCGGAGGTCGAACGGTGGCACCTGCCCGGCTAAAGGCGCGCACAGGTCGCGCTGCCATTAAAAGCGTTCTGACTTCAGAGCATCATGCAGCGCAGTACCTCAAGTTTGGCGTTGTCCGATCGGCAGACGATGCCCGTTCGACCACCTGTACGTGCAGAATACTGCGCGTTGCTTAGGCAAAGCCCGGGCTAAATCTTTTCACCGGGTGCGATCAGGAATCCGCGGGGCTATGCTCTCCTGCTCGTGACATAGGCCGATCCCGCCAACCAAGTCCCAGAGCTCCGCGACGGCGCTCGACGGATGCGCACCAGGCGAGAGCCGACGCCCTTTCCGCGAGGGCACGCCGTCCCGCCGCAGAACCTCGGGATCCATCAGGTGCGGCTTGAGGGGGACCCCGATCGCCACGAGCGCCCGCTCAAGATGCACGAATATCCGCAGCCCGCCCGCGTCCATGTCACCCCAGTGAAACGTCGGAGCCCGGGCCTGCTCCGCCAATCGGACGATGGCGGCTAGGTGCGATCGCGCCGGGAAACCACCGGTGTAGACGACCAGCCCGGTCCTGCCGGCGTTGACCTCGCGGGTGTGACGCACGAACGAGACGTAGTTCTCGATCGTGAGCACGTATTCCACCGGCCCGGACAGGCGCAGCTCGGTGCCGCACTCGGGAGGCACCCCGACGAAGGCGAGTGCGGGCAGGTCCGTGCCGGCCACCGCTACAGGTCCACCAAGCAGCAGCGGTTGCGCGAGCTTCGTGACGCCGAGCGTGGCGAGGAACTCGCGTGGCTCGAGGCCCTCGGCCACAAACCTTTCAGGAAAGAGACGGGCGAGCATTGACACGATGCCGGCCGCAGATCGCTCGAGAGCTTTGCTGTCGAGCCCCGCGGTCCTGGAGAACGAGCGGAAGTCGATCTCGGCCTCAGATCCAGCCGTCCGGCGAACCAGCGCGAGGGCGAGATCGAGCGCACGGGCGAGCCCCCGCGCATCGCCCGGTTCCAGCCCGAAGCTCGAGACGCCCCGGGACCACGCGCCGTCAATCTCCTGGAACAGGGTGTCCGCGGCGGACGGGAGGTCGCGCCGCGAGCGGGCGGCGGCCAACCCGTCGCGCGAGCGGTGCCGGGCGGGGGTCCGGCCCAGGAAGGTGCAAACGACCTGCGGATCCAAAAGGCGCACGTGGTCGACCACCTCGTCGCCATCCAATCGTCTGCGTCTCACCGCGACGCCGCCGGCCGCCTCCACCCCCGACAGCTCGCGCGCGAAGCGGTCGCGCTCGGCGACGGAGCCGAACGCGGCCTCGTCGATGCGCGCGAGGATGCGGGTCGCGGCGGGCCTCGCCTCCCAGCGCGCGACCAGGTCGTCGAGCATCGTCCTCAGGTCTGCGAAGGCGCGAATGCTCACGTCGCGCGATCGGCGGTCCCGGCGACCAGTAGCGCGTCAAGCTGCTCCCGGCCGAGATGCTCGGGGTTGGCTTCGCGAAGCCGCGCCCTTGCGAGCGGCTTGATCAGCACCCGGTCGACGCTCGCCACGTCGCCATGCCGGAAGACGTGAACGACCGTGTCCAAGTTCTCGTTCACCACCGCCCGCTTCTCAGTGGGGGCGGCGATCACGACCTGGAGCCCGATGTCGTCGTAGAACTCGAGCAGCGACCGCTGATTCGGGCCGTCCATCTTGCTGAACGCCTCGTCGAAAACGGCTAGCCCGATCCCGAGATCGGCCCGCTCATACTGCCGGCGGGCGCCATGGTAGATGCTCGACAAAGCGGCGCCGATGATCACATAGAACGGCACCTGCCGTTCGGCCCCGCTCGCCACGCCGCGACGCCGGTCGAAGCTCGTGACGCGGCCGCTCTCCACGTCCCTCATCAGCAGTCGGTAGGAGAAGTAGTTGCGGTAATCCTGGTATGCGGAGAAATCGAGCGACTCGTCCCCGAGGAGACGTTCGACCGCGGCGAGCGCCTCCGCGTGCTGCGCATCCCGCGGCGGCTCGCGCCCGAACAGCGCCTCGAACAGACCATCGTCAGCCTCGCTCTCCTGCGCAAGCCGGTGGAGCGCCGCGAACTCCTCCTTAGGAGTGGCCTCGAGCCGATAGGTCTCGCCATGTAGCGGACGCGCGAGGAGCGCGCGGGAGAGCGTGGCAAGCTCGGTCCGCATGACGTTGAAGCGGTTGTTGAGCTCGTGGATAAACGCAGTCCGGAAGAGCCGGCCGATACGGTCCGCGGCCTCATCGGCCTGGCGTCGGTAGCCGATCAGCTCGTTCTCCTCGATAGCGGCGATGCAGCCGTCGACCCACGGCCTGAGATCGGCGAGGATGCGGTCCGGCGCAATCACCGGGGCCGTGTTGTCGAAAGTCACGCGGTAGTGTCCGAGCGCCTCTCGGATCCCGCCCTCCAGCGCGCGATGCTCCTCCCTCGCCTCGTCGGCGCGGCGCGACATGTCGGAAACGACGCGGTCGAGCGACTTGGGCCGCTCCGACCTGTAGAGCTCGGCCGCGGACGCGAGCGCCGCTCGCCCCGCCAGCTGCTCGCGAAGCAACCGCAGCCGATTCGCGAAGCGGAGCCGCGAGCCGATCAGACTGTCGCCGCCGGCCAGTGTCCGGTCGAGCTCGTGCCGGCGCTCGGTGAGCTGGCCCTGGCTGCGGCTGATCCGAACCTGGTCGCCCTGAAGCTCCTCCAGCAACCTGGCGACGCGCGCGAGCTCCGTCTGGAGCGCAGGATCGATCGACGCGGTGATCCGCTGCAAGCGGATGCGCTTGGCTTCGCAGCTCTCGGCCAACCGGTCGAGGGAGAGTGAGAGTTCGTCCAGCCTGCGCTCGCCGCCGGAATCGTCGGCCAGCTCCTCCAGACGTCGTGCGACGTCTGCGTGGAAACGGGCGGCATCCAGATGTGTCGCCAGGACCGCGCGCGCCTCGGTGATCTGTCGCTCGAACTTCTCGATCATGAGCGGCGCCGCGGCGCGGCCGATCTTCACGCCATGCGCCCGGAGCACCTCCACCACGATGCCGCTGTTGTAGGCACCATCTCGCATGATCGCCCGTCCGCCCGAGAGAAGCTCCTCCTGCGTCTCGGCGAGGCGGACCGAGCCGGCGCGCTGGACAAGGAAGGCGAGCGCGAGCGGATCCTCGCTGCGCAGAACGGACGCGAGTGTACCCTCGACGACAACCCGTTTCTGCTCCGCCAGCCGTCTCGTGTTCGCGACCCGGCACCCGCGATAGCGGTCGCGGCCCCTCCTCAGGATTTCGACCGCCCGCGACGCGTGCTGCGGATCGACGATGATCGCCTCCCGATCACGCCCGAGGAACGCCTCGGCCGCTTCCCGCCAACCCTCGTCGACCACCTCCGTGGCCTGGCACAGCGCCCGCGGCCGCATGCCCTCGCCCTCCAGAGCCTGCATGAGCAGCCGGGTGGGCTCTTCGAGCAGGACCGTCCCGCGCCGTGCCTCGGCCAGCCCCTCGGTCGCGACCCGGATGTCCTGCTCGACATTGCCTCTCCACCGGATCGCCTCGTCGCGACGCTCGACCACCTTCGGAAGATTGGCGGAGGCGGCCGCACGAGCTCCGTCGACCAGCTCGTCCATCCGGCGCGCATCGGCCGGCCACGATGGAGGCTCGAGCGCGCCGGTCTCGATCCGGACCGCCTCAAGCGCCTCGAACAGCGTCCCAAGCCGCAAGGGCGCTAGGCGCTCACGATGATCGAGCAGCCCGACAGCGCGTGCCAGCGAGAGAAAGCGATCACGCAGGAGCCCCAGCGCCTCCGTGCGCTCCCGCTCGAGCAGCTTCAGCTCCTTCTCCAGTCCCGCACGCCCGAGCGCCGCATCCTGCGCCGCAGCCTGATCCCTGAGGCTCCCCTCCTCCTCCCGCAGGGTGGCGACCTCAGCCGCGATCCGGTCGAGCTCGCGCGCGAAGTCCTGGAGTTGAAGATCCACCGTCCTCCGATCCCCGACGTTTCGCAGCAGCGCCGCGCCGGCCTCGACGAAGGAGGCGAGCCGGGCCGTCGCACGCGCCGTCTCCTCGCGTTCGAGCAGATCGTCGAAGCGTCCGATCATGCCGTGGAGTCCTCGCAGCGCCGCCAAGCGCAGCTCCAGCTCGTGAATGTCGCGCTGGATGTCCCGGTAGCGCTGGATGGAGTCCCGCAGCTCGCCGATGTCGATGTCGTCCCGGGCCAGCAGGAACCCCGTCACGAACGTTTCCACCGACCGCATGTCCTCGAACGAGAGCGCCATCACGAACGCCCGCGCGAAGCGGTCCGGATCGGTCATCCTATGTCCGGTGAAGAGCAGCCTCATATACTCGCGGACGAAGTTGCGGGACGTGTCGTGACGGAGCAGCCCGGTGCCGGCCCGTTCACAGGCGCGCTCCAGGCGGTCGCGAACCGTCGACCATCCCGCGGATCCGACGCGGCCGTCCCCCCGGTCCTCGACGAAGTAGGAGGTGTCGAGCCGGACGCCCGGCACCACGTACCGGCCGACGATCTGCGCCCCATCCCGCAGCGAGGCCTCGATGCACAGGCCGATGCTGACCGGACGAGCGCCCCCGAAGTCCTCGAATACAAGGGCCACATGGGTGACCGCCTCGACGCGGAGCGGCTCCTGCTCGCCGAGTTGGCCGAGGCAGTAGCCCTGAAGCGTCCGCTCGGAGCGACCGCCTCCAGCCTCGCCCGCAGAGCTGTTGAACTTGTACTGCCGCCCGTTCCCGCCGGTCATGACCAGCTGGACGAGGTCGATGAGCGTCGACTTGCCCGAGCGATTGCGACCGAGGATTGCGACGTCACCGCCGACGTCGATATCCTCCCGTCCGAAGAGGTGCCACTGCACGAGCGATATGCGGCTGAGCTCGATCATCCGCCCGCATCCGGCACAGGCGCGTCGGTCACGGGATCGGCGCGTAGGAGCAGCTCGAGGCTCGCCAGGAAGTCGTCGCCGGCGACCGTGGACAGCACCGCCCTCACGGTCAGCTCCTGATCCTGCGCGTCGGGGTCGTACTCGCCGAGCCTCACCAGCGCCCGGCGCTCGAGGGAACGGACCGCCTCGCGGAAGTCCTGCACGTTCATGGCGGGCCGACGCGCGCGGGCGACGACTTCCTGATAGGCAGCAAACGCCTCGTTGAGCGTCAACAGCACGCTCCCGTGCCGTTGCAGATCACCTTCCTGCACGGCTTCCTCCCAGAGGCGGCGCAGAAGCAGCAGCACCAGCGTCTCGTCGATCCGCATGCGGGGGAGACTGATCCGCTCCGGGTCCGGGAGAATGCCCGCCCAGCCCTCGCTCCCACGTACGACGAGCCGATAGCCCGCGACATCGAAGTAGGCGGCGACGAGGCGTTCGGAGTCGGCCCGGAGCAGTGTCTCGAGCATGGGCGGCGAACCCCGATCCTCGACGTGCAGGAACTGGTGCCGAAGCAGGTGTCCGATGACCTGCGTGACGCGCTCCATGCGTCGAGGATCCCGCGCCTCCAACTCGGTGAACTCAACCAGCACCGCGTACCTCCACGCTCACGCTAGCGCCGAGCCGCCGTATCCGGAAATCCCCGCAGGTCAGCCACGGATTGTCGACCAGAGCCCCGGGGGTGGGTTCGAACGAGAACGCGTCGGCGAGAGCCGAGACCAGGGCAGGCATCCCGCCGCCCGGGTCCTCGCCCTCCGCCACAGCAAGCCGGAGTGCCTCGAATGCAAGGAAGTCGTCGACGTCCTCGAGCTGGAAGGTGGCGGCCGTCGTTGAACCCGACGGTGGCACACGACGCTCGAGGAACCGCCTGACCTGCGCCGGCGTGACCGCCAGCCGATCCAGGTACTCCCGCTCCAGGCGCTTCAGGAGATCGCGGAGCGGGTCGGCGACCGGAAGGGCGAGGATGCCCCCGGTGATGGACGTTCGAACACCGCGCGGTCGCGCGAGCAGATGCGGAGAGACCGGCTCGCGCCGACCTTCCAGAGCGCCGCGGATCGCAAGTGTTGGACCGCTGCCGGCGAGCAGCATGTCGAGCCGCATGAGGACGGCTTCGCTGCGCTGCAGGAAGCCGCTGCCGCGCCGACCGGCATAGCGGACCGTATTGCGGAGCTTCGTTTCGAGACGCGAACGATGCTGCTGGATACGCCCGAACGCCTCCTCGATGCGTTCGAAGACGCGTCGGATCCGCATGAGGTCGTCGAAGACAGTCTCGCGGGCCGCCGTGAGGTCGCGCGCGAGGCGGGCCGCCAGGTAGGCCTCGGCGAGCGCGCCCATGTCCACCACCGAGTCCTCGATGGCGTCCAGTGCGGCGTAGATCCGGTGACGGAAGCGGTAAGGGTGCGAGGTCGTCGCAATGGCCGCGTAGTCCTGCAGCAACAATCGCTCGACGAAGTCCTCGAAGTAGTAGCGGAGGCGGTCTCCCACGCTCTCGCTCTCGAGGATCTGCCGATCGACCTCCCGCAGCGCCGAGAGAACGCTGCGCAGATAGCGCCCGAACGAGGCCGCGTCGCGCGCCGCCTTGTTCAGCCCGGGCGCGTTCTCGGTCGGGTTCAGTCGCACCGCCTCCAGGGCGTTCTTCACCTCGATCACCAGGCCGCCGAGCTGCTCGGAGAGCCCCTCCCGGAGCGAGCAGAGGAACTCGGCTAGTCGCATCGCGCCGGGCGGCATGTCGAGGGTCACGCGCAGTCCGTAGCGCGTCTCCTCCAGCCAGCCCGTCACCAGCAGCCGATTGTAGATGTGCCGGGCGCGGGCCATCGCCTCGTCACTCGCGGCGGTATCGGCCGCCTCGACCCGGCGTCGGCGCAGCCGCCTGCCCCGACCGGCGGTGAGGCGGTCGAGCTCGACCGGAGCCTCGTCCTCGCGCCACAGTTCGGGGTTGCTTCCCAGACGGCCGTAAATGGCGGCGACCACGTCCGATTGCGTGGGGAATAGCAGGTCGGAGCGGAAGAAGGTCTCGTAGACGGCGATGAGGACGTCCTCGTAGAGATACCTGTTCGAGCCCGAGAAGAGACTGAAGATGTCGGCGTTCAGCCGGCCGAAGAGCATCAGGCGGACCCGCGTCGCCCCGAACCGGTCGTACCCGCCCTGTCGCCTCCGGCCGCCGGCGCGAAGCTCACGGCCGCGCGCCGCCCGCCCCCCAGCCTGAACCGGATCAGCTCGACCCGGTTCGCCGCGAGCGCGGCGTCGATGTCGGGCGCGATGCGTCCCTCCGGCACCACCAGGACGCGGCGCACCTGCGCGCCTCCCTCGAGCGAGTGAGTCATGAGCTGGCCGAGGGCTCCGTACAGCAGCTGCCGGTCGAGGCTCATCTTCACCTCGTCGACCTCGGTCAGCCGCTCGCCGAGCCGGACGTAGAGATCGACCAAGACGCTGTTGAGGATGCGTTCCCCAGAAGCGCGCTCGGACCTGCGCTCCCTTCGGAGCGCATGGACGACGTCGCCGTGGCGGGTGACGTAGTCGAACGCGCCGTTGCGGCGGCCCACCTTACGCCCCGAGAACTCGCGCGTGTAGCGCTCGTACTCGCCGAGACGGCGGAGGAACTCGTCCGAGCCGAGCTCGCCGGCCGCCACGGCGTCCTTGAAGGACCGAACGAGCCGGACGAAGCGCCAGACCCTGTCCGTCAGGTCGGCAGCCGAGACGTCTCCGATCACGATTCCCCGCCGGATGCGGCCATTCTCCCGCACCGTCTCGACCGTCGCGGCGCCCGACCACGCGAGGAAAGCGAGCTGGCCGACGCCCTTGCGGCCCCCGCCCACGCCGCCGTCGTGCAAAAGGTAGGTGCGCCCGGTCTCGGTGTCGCGGGCGAAGAAGCCGGCCACCCGCTCGGAATAGGCCTTGGTCGGGATGTTGATCTCGACGGTGATGAGCTGGGCCGGCCGGCCCGCATCGTAGACGCCGAAGGCGTTCCATCGCCGCGGCACGGTCGCGTCCTCGGCCGAGCCGAACGCACACCAGAGCCGCCCCGGGCCGGCCGTCCACATGGGTTCGTCGCGGCTTCCGCTCGGGAAGCCGATCCGCCGCACGCCGATCCGATCCAACCTTTCGGTCATCGTGGTCCGCATCATCGCCTGCGCCGACTTCCGATCGGCCGCGCCCTCCAGCACACTCAACATGACGGGTTCTCCCAAACGTGGCGATAAACGCCGTCATCGCCCGCGCCGGGCGAAGCGGAGAAGCTGCGGCCGCTCACGCGGCTTCTTCCCGGGCGCCGGCGAGCGCCGGTGGGCCGAGGGTGCAGCTGGAAACCCGGAGCGGCGCGACTGCGGCCGCCGCGACCTCGAGGAGGTGCTCGTGGTGGGTCAGGAACAGGACCTGCGTCACGCGGGCGAGCTCCGCCAGCTCCCTGAACCCTGCGGCCGCGCGCTCGTCGTCGTAGTTGATGAAGAGATCGTCCGCGACGAATGGGAGCCTCGCCCCGCCGTCGACCGCCTCGCGCACGGCCGCGATCCGGAGCGCTAGGTAGAGCTGGTCCGCCGTCCCGTCGCTCATCGCCCTGGCGGGGACGGTGCGCGAGCCGTCCGCCAGCAGACCAATGAGCTGGACGGACTTCCCCTCCACCGCGACGTCCAGACCGACATAGCGCCCGAGCGTCAGGCGCGAGAATATGGCGGACGCAGAGCGCAACAGCGGTGCCTGTCGCTCGCGCCTGAAGCGCTCCATCGCCCAGCGCAATAGCAGCGCCTCGGCGCGGCGCTCCACGTAGACTTCGGCCTGGAACTCCATCTCGGCCCTGGCCTGGACCAAGTCCGCCTCGGCCGCTGCGGCATCCGGCCCGTCGTCGATCTGCCGGAACAGGGCTTCGGTACGCTGCTTCTCCTCGGAGAGCTGCTGGAGCCTCGTCCTGAGATCGTCCATCGCCCGGCCAATGCGCTCGCTCTCGGCCGCAAGTTGGTCCGGATCGAGCGCACGCACCAGCTCGACCAGATCGGCAACCGTCCCACCCCCGCCAGCCACGAGCACCTGATCCTCGAGCTTCCCGATCTCGCCGGCCAGCGCCAGCGCCCGCGCGGAGAGCTCTACCAGCGGCGCCAGGTCACGGGACAGGGTCACGCCCGCGAGGTCCATCAACGGCCTGAGGCAGGCCTCCGCAGTCCTCATCTCGGCGTCAGCCGCCGCGCTGGCTGCCGCCGCGGCCTCAAGTGCCTGCGAGAGTTCGGCCCGGCGGCGCGCCTTGACCTCGCCAGCATCGAGCGCCGCCTGCAGGGCCGCGAGGCGCGCAACGCAGTCGCCGCCATCGGGCAGGCGCACCCCGGCCCCATCCGCAACGGCGTCGACCTCGACGGCGAACGTCGCGACCTCCTGCTCCATGGAGCCGATGCGCCGCTCCAGGTCGACGATGGAGCCGGTGATCTCCCGCACTTCGTCCAGCAGAGCCAGGCGGTCTTTGACGAGCGAGAAGCTCGCTCCTTGGCCAAGATTGGCTTGGCTGACGCGCTCCGTCCATGCGGTCTCCCAAGCCGCCAGCTCGTCGCGCGCCTCGGTCAGCTCGGCTCGGCTCCGCGTGACCGCTCCCTCGGCAGCTTCGACCTGCCGCTCGAGCGCAGTTCGCTCCGCGTTCGCCGCCGTGATCGCCCCGATCCGCGCATCCACGTCGTCGAGGACCGAGGCGAGCGAGCGCTGTCCCGGCTCCACGCGCAGCCCTGCGGAAAGCGTCTGCGCCTCCGCCACCGCGTCGCGTGACGCGGCCTCAGCCTGCCGGAGATCGTCATTAGCCGTGACGAGCCGATCCGCGATCGCGAGCGCGTCCTCGGACCGTGCGCGCCAGGCCTGGAAGGCCGGCACGTCGAGATCAGGGCCGACAGCCCCGACCAGCGCACGCCAGGCGCCCTGCGCCTCGGAGCGCCTCCGTTCCGCGTCCACGCAGCGTGCCTGAGCCTGCTGCAGGGCGAGTTCGGCTATTTCCAGGTCGCGCCTGCGGGCAATCGCGAGCGCGGCCGCCTCCGAGGTGTCTGTCCGCCTGTCTGAGAGCCGGTCCGCGGCCACAACCTCCGCCTCGTACCGGGCGACCCCCGTCGCAGGCTCCTGCAGCGGAGTGCCGTCGAGAAGCGCCGAGCGCAGGCCCGCCCAGACGCCGTCTCGCGCCCGCCTGGCCTCCAGAACCGCCTCAGGAAGAACCGGAGCACCGGTCTCGATCTCCTGGTGTAGCTCCAATGCCGCTGCCTCGACCCTGGCCTGCGCATCCGCCACCGCATCCTCAGCGCGCTCCACCTCGCGACCGGTCCGCTCCAACGCTTCGGATGCCGCGGCCACCTCCCGCTCGCCGGGAACGGCGAGCTCCCGGAGCGCGTCGACCGGTCCGCTCCAGGGCGCCAGCCTTGCCATCGAGGAGGAGAGCTGCGTCTCCAGCTGGGCCACCGTGCGCCGGAGGCGGTCGGTGGAGGCCTCCGCGCCCGCCGCCGTCCGGAGGCGCCGCGAGGTCACCGCGGCGGCCGAGACGTCAACCGCCGCCCCAAGCGCCTGGTAACGCCGCGCGAGCTGGGTGGCCTGCTCGGTCGCCATTGTCTCCGCCCTGGCAGCGGCAGCGAGCCGCTCGTCCAAGCGGCCGCGAGCCTCCACGAGCTCGCGCAGCTCGGCCGTCCTGGCGCGTACCGGAAGCCGATCGCGCATCTCAGCTGCGCTCTCCGCCGGCCACTCCAGATCAGCCTGCAGCACACGCAGGCGGGAGAGGTCGGCGTCCCGGGTCGCCCGTCGCCTCGGCAGGTCGGAGACGTAGCCGGAAATGACCGACCTTCGATCACGAAGCGCCGCAACCGCGTCCGCAACCGAGACGAGGGCCTCAGGGACCTCGAGTCCGGCCAACTCGGCCCTGGCAGCTTCGCCCTGCTCAGCCGCGACCTGGCGCCGCACCCTCGCCGTCTCGATCTCGGCCAGGCAGGACCGGCACGTCTCGGCCGCGTCAGCGGGCAGCTCCGGGACCGCGCCGAGCTCAGCCAGGCTGCGGCGTCGCTCCAGCAGCTGAGCGACAGGGAGCACCAGGCGCCTCCTGCGCTCGTTGGCGGCCTGCTCCGCCAAAAGCCGCTCGAATTCAGCCTGAGCCTCCGCCACGGCCGCCGCAGCGCGCTCGAAGTCGCGGCGGGCCGTGTCCCACTTCGCGGGCTTAACCAGCGCCTCGCGCAACCTCGCCTTGGCTGCGTCATGCGCCTCCTGGGCCACATAGTAGAGGCGACCCTGCGCCTTGTTGCGCGTCCAGATGCCCTTGGCCTCGGCGTCGAGCTCGTCACAGAGGCGCACGATCCCAGAGAGGCCCGCGCCAGCCGAGAAGATCGCCTCCCCGACGGCACCCTCGCCTGCGACGATCTCGCCCCCACCCTGGCGCAGGCGCGCGTGGTCGAGGCTGAACATGCGCTCGAACGCGTCCGCGTCGTAGCCGTGCAGGTGCGGCACGAGCGTGTCGTCGGGCAGAGGCGCGTCTGAATCGTCGAGCAGTGTGCGTACCTCGCCCTTCCGGCGGCGTACCGAAAGATCACCACCCTCGCCGGAGAGGACCGCGCCCACCCGGAGTAGGCTCCGGTCGAAACGGTAGTCCTGACTGGTCCTGTGTCCGAAGCCGAACAGGAGATCGCGGATGGCCGAGAGCGTCGTCGTCTTGCCGGCCTCGTTGGGCCCGTAGACGAACTGGAGATCGGGCTCGCCACTCGGGAAGACGAGCGTGCAGGATTCGAAGTGGCCGTACTTCAGCAGCCGGAGTTCGGAGAATCGCATCAGGCCCTTCCCCCGGCGAGCCGGAGCCGCAGGGAGGCCGCCGCGCCCGAGATGATGGCCTCGAACTCGCCGCTCCGAACTGCGCCGACGAGCTCCGAATCCGCACCGAGATCGGCAGGCAATCGCGCCGCCAGATCAGCGAAGTCCCGGCGAAGGATGTCGCGAAGCTCCGGGTCGGACCCGGCCGCCAGCAGCAGCGCAGAGAGATCGTCGCCGGCGGGCCCGGCCGCGGCCGCCCGGGTGGGCGAGGTGCCGAGGCGCACCTTCTCGATCCAGATCCGCTCGGAGAGACCGGCCGCAATCGCGCGCACGTCTTCGCGCAGATCCTGGCGACGGGCGAGCAGCGCGCCGTGCGCCTCGCTCTCACCGATCAGCTCGACGCGTACGACGAGCGGGCGTCCCTCGGCGTCGCGGTCGCGGGCGCGCACGAGCGCGGCGCGGATCGCCTCCTCCACCTCGGGCGCAGTCGCAAGGCCGGAGGCGTCCACCTCGACGCGGGACCACCGGACGACGTCGAGCGCGACGTGTTCCACACCGGCGATGCCGGCTTGATCGACCGTCACGAGCACGGCGCCCTTAGGGCCCGTCTCGCGGACGCTGCGCCCTTGGAGATTGCCCGGAAACACGATGTGAGGACGTTCGCCGACGACCGCGAACCCATGCACGTGGCCGAGCGCCCAATAATCGTATCCCTTCGCCGCGAGCTCCGCCGGATCGCACGGCGCGTAGGGTGCATGCTCAGCCGCGCCCTGCAGACAGGTGTGCAGCACCCCGACATTGAGGCGACCCTGCGTCGCGGCCGGATAAGCGAGCGCAAGGTTCCCACCGGGATCGCGGTCCTTGTAGCTCTGGCCGTGGAGCAGCGTCCCAGTCGCGGCGTGCTCCAGCGTGGTCGGCGCGCGGTGCGGGAACTCCCGGACGTTCGGCGGCAGCGGAAGCCGGCGCGTAATCGAGGAATCTGCGTCGTGGTTGCCGTAGAGGAGGAACACCTCGATCCCGGCCTCGTGGAGGCGGCGCATCGCCCCGCAGAAGAACAGACCGGTGCCGAAGTCCTCCCAATCGCCATCGTAGAGGTCGCCAGCGATAACGACGAACGCCACCTCCTCGTCGATGGCGAGGTCGACCAGGTTGACGAGCGCCTCGCGCGTCGCCGTCCTGACCGCGTCCGCCGGCACGCCCTCGTAGCGGGACAGGCCCCTGAGGGGACTGTCCAGATGTATGTCGGCCGCGTGCAGGAACCTGAAGCCGTCGATCGCCATCCTCAAACCTCCCGAATCGAGACGAGCACGGCCAGGGTGACAAATCCAGTCGCTTCGGCGGCATACATCCGTTTCGGAAGCATCTTCCGCGCGATGGGCCACTGGAAAGACGTCATTTCGAGCAGTTCCGTGTCGATGATTGGGAAATCCGTAACCCGGCCTGAAAGAGGGAAAGGAGCACCGCTCCGACGTCGCTGGGTGGGGTCAACGAGAGGATTGGAAAAGACCATGCAGCACAAAGTCATCGAACTTCCGAACGCCGGCTCGCTCGGCGAGCCCGCCATTCCGGCGATCCGGCTGGCAGTCGAGGCCGCACTGGATCAGGTGCGCGGCGGCCGGAGCCAGGTGTGCATCGACGAGCTTCATCACCATGGTCCGGAGGACGACTGGTCCGACCTCGAGATCATGGTCGAGGTTGACGAGGAACTCGTCGTACCGTTCCGCCTTGAGGACGCCGACCTGCTTAGCGTGCTCTACGGGGACGAGCGCGGGTTCGCAGGAGCCGTCGCCGAGACGTGCGAGCTGGTCCTGGATCACGCCGAATCCCTCGTCGAGAAGCAAAGGTCGGTCTGGGCGCAGTGCGAGGAGTTCACGGACCGGCACAATGCGACCGGACTGCGGCTGCTGGCGACCTCCGTTTCGCTGGCGCCCCAGGACCAATGGGACGATCCCGCGGAGGCGGTGTTCGAGATCGAGTTCACCGGGCTGGGCGGCAACCTCAACCGAACCGAGATCCGGACGCAGTTCCACCCCGGCGACGACCTCGACGAGCTTCTCGCCAGAGAGCTCCAAGCGCAGCGGAGCCGGTCGGTCCTGCTCGACCAGCCCCGTCCTGCGGGCGCGCACGGCCGGGCCGACGAGCTCGCGATCGCCGTCATGCGGTCGCGCGGCGATCCGAGCTTGTACGCGGCTGCGATGAGGGAGGAGTTCCTGGCCCTGGACGACGGCAGCTCGCTCCACTGGGACAACGGCGTGCTGCGCTACAGCGGCTCCCCGATGAAGGGGGTCCACTGCCATGGCGACACAGTCACGATCGAAGGCTCATGGCTACCGGAAGCCAAAGCGGAGGCGATCAGAGGCGCCCCGCTCGGAGTCCTGGTTGACGAGCCGATCGTCCGGGACATGCGCATCAGGAGCGTCTCGACCAGGTTCGAAGCCGGCCGGCCGCTGACGGAGGTCGTGCTCGACCTGTCGACGGTCTTCTTCTCCGCGGACGACGGGCGGACATGGCCGCTCCGATGAGGGTGACGGCGCCGGCGCAATGGCGCCGGCGTTCCCGCCCCTTCCCCACCACACGCCCATTGGCGATCCTCGCGACTTCGCCTACATTGACGCCATGGCAAGTGGACGCATCAACTCCAGGGGCTCGATGACGACAGCATCGCGAGTGCTTCGCGAGGCCGGCGGCAGCTGGCAGACCGTGGAACGCGTCGCCCGCCGCAACGACGAAGGCGTCTACGTCGTGCGTTCGAGCAGACTCGCCGCTGAGAGGAACGGCCGGCCGGACGATCGGCGCGACTGAGCGAGCGGCCTCATGGGCCTGACCCTCGTCGCGATCCTCACGGCGGCACTGCTGCTGCCGGGGATCGTCGCGGCCCGCGCCTTCTACCTCGCCGGCAACACACGCGAGATCGACGTGCCGGTGCCTGCCCTCTCGACCCCTGAGGGCATCGCGCTCGTGGGCACGTTCAGCGTCGCGGTGCACACGCTGTACGTCATCCTTCTCTGGAGCGCGGCGACGCTGCCCGCCCTTGTCCCGCTGCCCGCCGCAAATCCGTACCTCCTCTTCACGGAAACCAGTGGTCTGAGCGCGCTGGACGCGGCCTGGGCGCTGTTCTCCGGGCTCCTGCTGCTCAGCCTCACCGCGGCCTGCACCGGCTGGCTCGCGGGCAAGTCGCTGATGCTACGCGGGAACCGAGCCCACGTCTTCTACGGGCCGCTCGCTGACGTGATCCGAAGCGCCGAGGGCGACGACAAGTTCATCACCGCATACGTCGTCACCAAGATCGCTGAAGGCAAGCGCCTCGTAGGTTACGAGGGGACCGTCGACTCCCTGCACCGCGACGCCGAGCGCTATCCGGCCAAGGTCGTGCTCCGCGACGTGGTGCCCTTCTACCTCGAACTCACCGAAGAGGCTCCGCGGCGCATCGAGACCAACCAACTGATCGACTGGCTCGTGGTCTCGTCCGAGGACTGGCACAACATCGCATTCAGAGTCTTCCAGTTCGTGGACGAGGACGACGAGGACGGCGAGGTCCCGCTCAGAAGCGCGACTTGAAGGACCGCGTGGCCCAGGTTCCGTCGCCCTCGTTCAGTGTCGCGAGCAGGATCGTCTCGCCGTCGGTGCGCATGTTCACGAGTCCATAGACGAACTTGGCCACCACGCGGGAGCGTCCGACCTTCCGGACGCCCTTGCGGTCCCGCAACGCTCCGGGCTCGGTGACACGGAACCTGATGTCGGAAGTGCCGAGCGCTGCGCCGGCAACGACGGCACCACCGGCCTGATCGGAAAGCGCCAGCTCGTACGGCCGGCCGAGCAGGCACGACCGCGCGATCTCCGTCGAGTAGACCAGCGGAGTCACGATCTCGTCGTTCTCGATCGTGAGATGACCGGTCGCACCGCTGGCCGCGACGATCGCCGGACGGGGGTGGTCGTGCCCCTCTCCATCTCCCGAGCTCATGATCGTGGCGGCCGGGCGCATCGCCTGCAGGAACGTCATCGACACGTCCGCGCTGCCGTGGTGGCAGGCCTTGGCGACGTCGCACTCGAACTCGGAGCGGCGCTCGCCATAGGCTCCGAGGAGGAGCTTCTGGCTCGACTTGTTGAGATCCCCTGTGAGGAGGACGCGGGTGCGGCCATGGTCAAGCCGAAGCAGGACGCTGTTGCCGTTCGTGCTCTGAGAGGCGGATCGGAGATCCGGGACTCCTGTCCCGGCCTCCCCAAGATCTTCGTCGATGGGACCAAGGATACGGATCCTGGGTGCACCATCCCCGCCGAAGCCCGGCAGATCGCCGCTTCGCCAGCTCAGCCTGGAGATCGGTGTAGCCGCGCCTGACCGAGTCGTCGCGCCGACGACCTTGCCGATAAACTCGCCCCACGCCCCCTGCAGCTGCCGGGCGCCGGCAGCGCTGTCGGTCCCGGCCTCCGCGCTTGCACGGTCGTTCAGGAGCTCGACGAGCCAGCGCCTGTCGCCGACGCTATGGTTACGCCCCAGCGTGCGTTTCCCATCGTCGCCCACCCACCACGAGACGCCCGCGTGGTAGAAGGCCTCGACGGAGATGCCTCGCGTGTCCAGTTCGTCGGTCTGCGCAACGTCGAGCAGGTCGTCGAGGCCGCCATAGTGATCGTAGTCGTTGTGCGACGCGATCATGGCATCGAGCTCGATCCGGTCCATCCGGTAGTCGTGAAAGAACTTCCAGTCGATGAAGTCGGCCGCGCTCTTGCCGGCATTCTGGGAGCGGCGCGGATGGCCACCATCGATCACGACATGCCGGAAGTCAGGCGTCTTGACGAGCACGCCGTCGCCCTGGCCGACGTCTATAAAGTAGATCTCCAACAGCGACTGGCCCCCAGGGTCAGCCTCGTCGATCCAGCCGGTCCGGGTGCGGTGCCGCGCCCTAACCTCCCGCCGGCCATCTCGGGACTCGCCGACGAAGTGCACGCCGTCGCCCCAGAGCAGATGCGCGACCACGACCTCTCCAGCCGCTTCCTTGTAGAGCTTGGCCTCGTGAGCGCCAACGTGGTCGTCGAAAGCCGGATTGGCCATGTTCCCCCCAGTGTCACTGCATGAGCTTGACTGGCCCGGTCAGAAGATCCCGCGATTGCGAAGTAGAGAACCGCGATCTTCGTCCGGTGGCAGCGGCAGGACGTGCTGATCGGGCGCGCATGGCCCATTGCGAAGGTCGCGTCCCTGCTGCTCGAGCTCCGCGGGCGGTGTCGGGCGAGGCAGGTCGTCGTTATCGCAGCTCATGGGCTCGAAGCGCGGAATGCAGTCGCCGCTCATTGCATTGATCACCGCCTGTGCCGCGGCACGACCTATGCGCTGACCGGCCAGGTGATCGGAGACCCAATGAACTCCGCCCCAGAGGCGTGCCTCGCCGACATTGTTGGCCAGACGCCGAAGCTCCGCCGCCAGCCACGCGGGATCGGTCAGGTCAATCCGACTGGGCGGCCATCTGTCGAGCAGGGCCTTGTCGTCGACGATCAAGGTGCCGGGCGAAAACACCGCCTCGAGGAGATAAGTCGCCGCCGCGCTGTAGGTCGAGTGGCCTGATGGCCAGGCCGGATGACGTGGCGTGCCCGGGGAGTCCGGGAAGTCGTCGTTCTCCTCGGCCCGCGGGCACGTGCGCTCACGGTTGCGGCCTTCGTCATGGCCCCTGTCGTTGACGAACTCGTCGTACAGAACGCTGAGCTCGAGCTTGCGACGTTTCGCGTATTCCGACGGGCGGAGAAGCCGACTGTAGTCCTCATGCCGCCACTTGTAGAACCAAGCCGCGGAGAGTGCGGCGTAGATCGCCATGTCGAGTGCCATCCAGAGGCGCGCCTGCCGCGGCGGCGAGATGTCCGGACGCAGGAAAAGCAGCCAATTCAGGGCATGGCGGTGGAGGAGGCCAGGCGTCTCCTCCTCAAACATCCGGGCCAGCTCGGACCCCTCGTCCAGCAGTCGAGTCTTCGAGCGAATTTGCAGATGCTGCCGGGCGATGCTCGGCAGCTTGAACTCGGGATGCTCGTCGAGATCAAACACCGTCCCGAATGCTTGGGGCTGGAGCGACAGGAATCGGCTGAGCGCGCTGAGGCGACCCGTCTCAAGCGCGTCAATCTCGACGATCGGGTATGGGTAGCGAAACCGGAGATCCTCGAGCCGCTTGAGCACAGCGAACTCGGCCTTAAGAGCGTTGTCGTCGGGGAAGAACTCCGGGCGCAGGCGTAGTCGCTCGTTAGACTGCGGCTTCTCCGCTAGATCACGGACCTCTTGCAGAGACGGAAACCGGATCTCCGGCGCGTCGAGCCAGAAGGCGGCAAGCGGTTCGACCTGCGGACCGGGAAGGCGGTAAGTGCGATCCACGTCGTCGACGGTCCCGATCGTCTCCTCGATCAGTCCATGCTCCCCCATAGTTGCCTTCCCGACAATCTGCGTGAGTCCGGCGCGCAACATACCGCAGGAACGCGGCGGCAGGGACGCCCGAAAGGATCGGAAACGGTTCTTTCGAGGTCGCAAAAGAATGAGCGGGCATTCCACCCCAGCTTAACCAGCAGCCGGCTATTCCCGCGAGGATGAACCCGGCCCCGGCCCGCCCGCATCCACTCCTCGTGCCACAGATCCTCGCCGACGCGCTCGCCTCGACGGGAACATGCGCAGAGCTCTTTGCCGCCGAGGTCGCCTCCGAGTTCAGTCGCCGTGGGAAGTTCAGCAATCTCACGGCGCGGGGCGAGAGCCTTGAGGCGGATGTACTGCGCCGCCTGCAGTTCGTGGCGCTGTGGCCGCGAAGTCGCAATCGCGTCAGCTTCGAGATGAGGGTCGGCCCGGTCGTCCTGCTGGACGCTGGAGTTGGCGCAGCCGAGCTGAGGTTTCCGGCGGTCGATCCCCCGATCCACTTTCTGATCGCATGGCCGGGCGATCCGGTCAGCCGGGTCGTCGGGCACCCTCTGCTCGAACGCCCCGAATACCTGGTCAAGAGCGCCCACAGAGACGAAAGCCGGGATCAGCTACGGGTGCGGTTCGACATGCCGGAGGTGACGCTCAGCGCCCGTTGAAATGCTAGCGGAACTACTTATAAGTATATAGCATGGCAGCTGATCGGCGCTACGTCGTTGAATGGCGGGAAATCGTGAACTCGCCGATGGACGGCGAGCGGCCGCTCACTCTTTGCGAGATGGCGAGCACGCCCGTGGGCGCGAAGGCGATCTGCATCAAGGCGTTGAGGACCGCACTCGATGGCGAGGTCCGCATCCGGAGCGTGGGCGAGCCCGCCATCAGGCGCGATCCGAATGTCTGCGGAGAACGCGAAATCGCCGCTTGGAAACCGCATTCCGAGACCATGCCGGCCCGCAAGCGAGACAGCGGCTGGGCAGCCGCGCTCGCTCGCGAGCACGCCGTTTCGATGTCACTGGCCGCCTTTCGTGACGCGGCGGAGCAGGCGGTGCACCGCCGATTGCTGGACCCTGCGGCAGCCGCCCGGCTAGTGGAGGCCGTCGAGTTGGCTCTTGAGGGCGGAGGGCCGATCGTATCCGGCTGGGCCTAGTCGATGCCCAGGCGAGCTCGATGCAGGTTCACCAACGCCAGCGCACGACGCACGATCGCCTGGCGGTAGCCCGCTCGAGCCCGCGCCAGGACCGCACCGGCTTCGGCATGCCGGATCGCAAGGGTGTGCAGGTCGATGTCGCGCAGATCCCGCGGGATCCGAATGGAAGCGGGTGCGATGATGGGTGGCGCCAGCTGATCGACACGGCGCTCCAGTGGCGCAGGACGCACCATCTCGTCGTAGAGACGCGACAGTGCTTCCGAGTGCAGATCCAGGCATTCGACCGTCCGGCGGTCCATCTCGGCGGCCAGCCAATCGGCCTCGGCTATGGCGCGCGCCAATTCCACGCGCTCAAACGGGCGGCCGTCAGGATGTCGGGGCCAGGTGGCGCGGCGCGGAAGGCCCCGCACCCACCTGTAGATCCGATCGCAGACCGGCTCGCGCTGGATCAGCTTGGCGTTGACGCCCCTCGCATTGGTCGCGCCGGTGAGCTCGCGCCAAGCGCGGCGGGTAACCTCGCTCAGCAATTCCCGGGTGGACGCGGTGGCGGGCACACCCGAACTCCGGAGGTGCGCGGCGGCAATCAGCACGAGATGGCGCCGGAAGCGGACAGGCCTGTCCGCGGAATCTCGGAGCCGACCCAGCCGCATCGGCCCAGCCATCCTGGCGGCGGCCTCGTCATGGCGCTCGACTCGGCGGGTGCGTCTGGCCGGCGCGCTCACGCCGGCACCCGGCGCAAGGGCACGCCCATCACAATCTCGAAGGCGCGGCGCGCGTCCGTGAAGTTCCCGAACGACTCACGCTGCTGGGCCGGACTGGCCTGCGAATAGGCCCTGGCCTGGGCGAAGCCGGGCCCGCGGGGCGGCAGACCCGCCACCGCCCCGGCATGCTTCAGCCTCCAAGCGATCTCGGCCGGCATCGCATGCTCCTGCTCGGACCGGTTGGCCGATGCATGCCGCAGGTCGTGGTTGCGCACACGCTGAATCCCGCCGAGCAGGAAGCGGTGCATATAGTTCAGATCGCCCGCGGAGAGCATGCGGCCGCGGAACGCGATGACGTAGACGTCTTCACCGATCTTGCGCGCCAACGCCTGACAGGGCTTCGAGACCGGAACCTTGGAGAGAGCATCGCGGTAGCTCATCAGGTCGATGAGCACGCGCAGCAATGGCATCGTGCGATCGTCGTAGACGACGAAGGGAACGCGCTTGCCACCGCCCTTCTGTATGGCCATCCACGCCGGACGCTTGCCCCGGCCGGGCACGTCCACCTGCGTCCAGGCGTCTTCGCCGGGCCGATGGACGATCTGCAGCAGCTCACCGACGCGAGCGAGCGTCAGGGCCATCGTCCGCAGCGATACGGCGGAGATCGCCATGGCGTGCGCGAACGGCGCCACCGGGACCAGAACTACGCCAGCGACGAGCGCCCGACGCATGAAGAGCGCCTGGGCACGCCCCTCCGGGCCGACCAGGCCTCCGGGCCGGTAGTGCAGGAGGGGCAGCCTGTGCGCGATGTAGAGGGCGCGTCGCGCTTCCCGCATCTCGATCGGAATGCCGGCCGGCGCCACTAGCACGCCCTTTCGGCAGTAGTCGACGAACCAGGGCTCCTGCGCCCTCCCTCGTTCCGCCTGCACCTCCACGAACCGGAACACGATCTCGCGGCCCCGGTTGGCCCCGATCGTCTTCGGACCGGGCAGCGGCGTCGACGTTGAACCCGGATCGTCCTTGACGAAACGGAACCGCGGCTGGGGAACGCAATCGTCGAGCTCAGCCTCGAGCTCGTCCCGGAAGATGGCCTCGAACACGAGCTGCTGGAGGCCGCCGGTGCGGCGGCCCGCCGCCGAGAGCACGTCCTCGTTCCACGAAAAGAGGCGGCGTCCGGACGTCATGTTGGCGCGCATCCAGGTCTCCGCGGCGGAGCATTCGCGCCACATCCTGATCGCCTGCGTGGAGCGGAGCTGAATGGCGGCGAGGCGCGCGGCGAAGCTGTCCGCCAGGTCGAACGCATCCTTCTTCCTGTTAGCCGCGCAGTCCGCGCAGTACCTCTTGCGGCGTTTGCGGTATTCACGCTCGAACGCGACGGCGCGCCTGCCACGGGGAAGCCCTGAGAGGCGAACGGACGCGAGCGGACGGGCAAGGGCAGGATGCTCCTTCGCGAGCTCGCCGATGCGCCAACGCGCGTCCATCCACCGGGCGATCGCAGTGAGGCGCGGTCCCGGAGCATGCGTCACGAGGACCTCATCCAGGATGCCGTACCGCTCGAACAAGGTGAGCACGTCTGCCGACCTGCCGGGATCGAGACCAGCCTCATGGAAGGCATCGTCGAGTCGTTCGAAGCCGCTCACAACCACGCTGACGTCGGCAGCAGGGTTCTCCGCCGCATACAGCACGGTCTCGAGAGCCGCGGCCTCCCGGATCGCATCGTGACGCAGCGCGCTCAGACGCATGATCGCGGCGCCGGGCAAGGCATCGTGCTCGTCTCCCTCGTCCGCGCACAGCCAGGTGCCCGGCAGGTTGTGGAGCGCGGGCCTGAGCAGGCTGCGAAGGTCGTCCCTGCCGAACGAGGTCGGGTTGAGGATGATGTTTCGCGGGCTCCTGCGGGAGTAGCCGGCCTCGTTGCGCATGCGCCGGATCGTCTCCCGCGCGACTTCCACCGGCAGGCTCGCGATGCCGGCGAGCTCAAGCACGCTCGGCGTGCCCATCGGCGCGAGAAAGAGGGTGGCGTGGTCGAGGAAATAGTCGGTCGGCTCGGCCGCGAGGCCGATCGCCCGCATGCGCGACTGGAAGTTGGCGAAATCGAGATAGCTGCGCAATGGCGGATTGGTCGCGAGGTACCGTGCCCGGACCGCGCGGGACTGGGTGAGGGCGTCGGGGCCGGGCAATTCTAGTTCGAGCTGCTCGGCGATCGGCGAGGCCGACCCCAGAGCAAGATCTGCGGATAACACGATCTCCGAGGGCAAGGACGCCGCCTCCGGCGGGAATTCATGATCGAGATCGAAATCAAACACGTCCATGAGTGCTGCCCTCCGGGTCAGGCGACGTTCGCGAACGGCAGGTCGTCGTTCGCGGGCGCGCGGAAGCTGTGATTCAGGAAGTCCTGGAGGTCCGCGCACCTCTCCTCGTGCGTGAGCGGCACCACCACCGGGTTGACGTCGGGGTCCACCTCGAGCTGCTGGCTCGCGGTCACCTCCTCTTCGAGCCGCTCGGCGAAGCCGGCGGCACCGGCGTGCGCAGCGCGAGCGCGTTCGTAAGCGTCGTAGACCTCGAACATGGCCACGCCGCTTGCCCAGCCCATGTAGTCCGCAAGTGCCTTGCGCTCGGCATCCCACAGAATGCGCGAGCAGTTCATCGCATCGATTTCGCGCAGACGCCGGAAGACGTACTCGTGCCGAATCCAATGCAGCGTCGCGGGGATGCCCGCCTTCCTCAGTAGCGGCCGCACATGATCGGTGAGGTTGGCGTAGGTCAGCCCGTCCCCGCGGGAGTTGATGAAGATGCGGATGGAGCGCAGCTCGGCCTTGATGGCCTGCTTCTCCTCCTTGCTGCCGGACCGGTAGCGGCGACCGAGATCCCGCAGCTTCTCCATCGTGTATGCGCGAGGATCATGATCATGGCGCCAGCCGTCGAACCACTTCTCGAGCTTGGCGTGGCAGACGGTCGAGAGCGCCTGCCGCTTTCGCTCCAGGTCACCCTGCCGCTTGTTGCGCAGGCCGATCTCCGGTCCGAATTGCGAGTACTTGAACCATCCCCACGCATTGAAGTCGAGAATTTCGCCAATGCGCCCGCCCGTGCAGCCGGCGGCCTCGACGGGGAGCGTCAAATACTCTCCCTTCCCCCCTTCCTTCAGCACGCGAAGTATCTCGGTCAACCAGCGGACGTCCGACGTCCTGGGCGGCACCCATTCGCAATAGGGAGTGCGGTAGTAGCGGCCCGTGTCGACCTTGAACTTGCCCTGCGACGCCGCCGTCTCGGGTGACCGCGACCGGATCAGAGCCCGGGCGGCGTCGCTCAGGCCGCGCCAGCCGTCGAGCTCGAATGGACGCTGCCCATGCATGAGGCCGAGCTCGAACCCCTGGTCCACGAACTTGCGCAAGGCGGTCAGCCGCGCTTCGATTGAACCCTGCTGCTCCGCGTTCTTCACCGAGTAGCCGCCGCGGCCGCGCAGTCGGCGTAGCTTGCAGCCGGATTCGCGCAGCATCCGATTGACGAACTGGCGGGCTCTCCTCGCCTCGGCGATCAGCTTCGCCCGACCCGTCTCGGAGTCGAATGCGTGGGCAGCCCGCAAGGCCCAGAGCACCGCCGACATGTACCCGGGAAGAGTGCGTGCCCCGATGTCCTCGGCCATCGCCGATGCCATCACCGACTCGTCCAGGAGCGGCAGATCGTCGGCGAACATCAGCACGGGGGTGTCCGGGTCGCCGGTGAGTTCGTATCTAACGACAGGCACTAGTCACTCCCGTGTTGGAATGGTATGATTCCATTACATTGTTCAAGCGCGTCGAGGTGTCAAGTTGGGCTGGTTAACACCCGGGACGTGTCGGCGCGGGCGTGTGAGGGAGACGCTGCAGCGATCTGGCGCTTTGGCCCTGCCCTGCATTCCTCCTATAATGGGCGGATTGGGGCGCTATTCCCGAGGGCGAGCCAGATTTTTGGACAAACTTTGGAATACATCCAGAAAAAGTAAGTTGTCCAAATTACACGGGTTGAGGATTGGCCGGATCGACACCTGACTCTCCTCACCACGCCGAACCGCAAGAACGCTAGGAGGTCTATCGTGTCAGCCAAGGATCGCTACTCCTGGCGATTAGAGTGCCCCCGTTGCGGGCGGACTGGCGAGATCCACGTCTCCGAGAACGATCATCCCTACGCGCCCCCTGAAACGCGGATGACCTCGATCAGCCACGGCTTCTACGTCAAGCAGGCCGGCGGCACCGCTACGCGCACAGTGCTCGCCTGCTCCAACTGCCACGAGGTCTCGGGCTAGTCAGTCGCCGCGGCGATCTCCGCACAATGGCGGAGGCTGCCTAGAAGCCGACAGAGCGAGCCGGAGCGTCGGCAACTTGAACACAGGCCATCACCCCCCTGGCCTCCCCCACATTGGGGTGCCGGACGAGCTGAGCGAGGTGCGGTCGAGCCCGCAGCTGCGGTCTAAGGTGGTCGGCCAAGGCGCACCAGCCTCGGATGAGGGGCATTGGGGTGCCGGCGCGAAAAGAGAGCTCGTGGAAAAGCAGGAGGGAGGTGGCAGCCACGTCCAATTCGCATTTGCGCACCGGGTCCGGAACATGGGCGCCGGCCGGACACCGGACCGGCGGCGCAATCCCGAAGCCGAACCCCGCGCACGCGTCGACGAGGCTTGGAGATCGAGCGCCGCCGAAGCGGTTCACGTGCATCAAGTCGATGTGGCCCTGGCCATCCGACCACCGGGGCAGGTCGAATGCTCCGAACAACCAGTGCCGCCCAGCCCGTCGGCGCAAGACGGAAAGATCGTGGCCGCCGTTGAACGTCACCAGAGAAACTCCGTCGCCGTAGCCCGCCTTCAGACTAATCGCGAGTTTCTGGAGCAAGTCTGCCTCCCCGCCCTCGCCCGCCCAGACGGACGCAAGCTCGAAGTCGAGGAACTCGTCTCCCGCTTGGGCGAATGACAGCGTAGCCACGGCGGTAAGCTCATGAAGGGCGACGCGCTCGATCGAGGCCCGGTCGCCTCTCGGCAGCCAGCGAAGCGCATCCGGCGAGGGAGCTGTCTCCACATCCAGAACGCAGTAACGCGAGAGCGTCATGCGATCCCGTCGCGGTCCAGGAGCTCGTGGCGGAGGCGGTTGCGCACTCGCACCATACCGCCGAAGCCGTCCACCATCGTCTCCAGCGGGGAGAACCCGCCGAGACCGGGATTGTCGGCACGGAGCCACTCCGCCGGATCGTAGCCAGGCAGAAGACGGCGGACGAGCTCGACCACCTCGACCAGCCGCCTTGCCTCGCTCTCCACAGCCACCGCCAAGCGCTTCTCCCTGCCGTCCAGCAACTCGCCCGCTAGCGTCAGGCCACAGCCGACGACGAGCCCAAGCTCCTCCGCGTCCAGCCGGAGATCCGCTGCCGCCGCACGCAGCCGCGCACCAAGAATCCGCGCCTCGAAGTTCCGCTCCACCACCGTGCCATCCCGAACAGAAGGATCATTACATGGGAAACAAGAAACTACTTACAAGTAGCTCTTGTCGTGGATCTGCCAATCCGGTTCCGCGTCGCGCCATCCGCGTGCTAAGACACGCGCGCACCACATCCGGAACACGAATGCTCCTGAACCACGCCGCCGTCGAACGCCTCGCCGAGACCATCAAGGGTCTCGAGGGCCGCGACGGCAAGCCGCTCGCGGGTCGCCTCCACCACCTGAGGACTCTGAAGTTCCCCAGCGAGAGAACCAAGGGACGCGGGAGCAAAACCTCGATGTCGGTCGAGGACGGGCTGAAGGTTCTCTACGCCATCGAGATGATGGATGCGGGAATACCGCCCGCCCAAGCGGTCGCTATCCTGCGCAGCCACTGGGATCTGGTGTCGCGACTGATCGCCCATGCCTGGGCGAGGCGAACCGCGCCCGCCAAGGGCAGGCGCGCCGAGAGGCGGCACCTGATCATCGCGCCGGCCGTGCTCGCCAGGGACACCGAAGGCGAGAATGGGGCGAACGAGCTCGTGGGAGCGCTCACGACGGCCGAGCTTGGCGACGCCCTCGAGAGCGGGCATAAACACGTCCTCGTGCTGGATGTGGAAGGCTTCGCGGCCCGCCTCGCGCAGTCCATAGAGCCCGCCCGCGCGGGCACTGCGAAGGAGCTGGAGGAGGAGATGAAGCTCCTCGCGACCGAGGCGTTCCAGACCCGAAATCAAGAGCTTTGGCGCCTGGACGACAACACCGGCGACGCGAAAAAAAGTGAGCGCGCAAAGCAAGCAGCGAGTTAGTGCGAAGGCCGCCCGATCCTCCGGCGGCAGCGGCAAATCGGAAAGCGGAAAGGCGCAGGCCGGACGTCGCTGACCCACATGGCGCCGCCGCCAGCTCCTGCGCCTGGCGGCGAGCCCTTGTGCCGGATCGCGCGACCATGCTGACGGCGGCTGTGTAGGAAACCCGTCAGCTGTCACCACCTGGCCCATTCAAGCGGCATTGGTCTTCGACCCACGGTCGCCTAGACACCCCCAAATGGAAGATGAAGGCGAGGAGAGTCGCACGGACCCGCTGCTCAAGGCGGTCGGGGAGCGCATCACCGAAATTCGGGCCGCCAAGGGCCTGAAGACGGCCGATTTGGCGAAGGCGGCGGGCGTTAGTCCGGCCTACATGTGGCGCGTGGAGGCCGGCCGGCAGAACCTCAGCCTGCGCTCGCTTTCGCGCCTCGCGCTCGCACTCGGCATCCCGATGGCCAGTCTGCTCAAGGGCATCGACGCGGATCCAGCGACGATCGGGACGCGACCATATGTCTGGAAGGAGGGGACCGAGAGCGGCAAGGACGCAGACTGAATCTCGGTCATGACGAGTCCTCGACTCTCCCGATCTCATGCCGGGGCAGCACGACCCGGACACGCGTGCCTTGGGGACCGCTGGCGCGCCTCATCATTCCGCCGGCCCGGCGAACGACTTCGTGGATGATGAGCGTCCCTGCCCCCGGTCCGTCCTCCAACGCGTCGAGAAGCCCGGGCCCGTCATCACAGATCTCCAGCGACACGCCCGCGCCGTTCACGTGCAAAGAAACACGGATCGTCCCGAGACGGTCCTCAAGCGCATGCCGCACCGCGTTTCCCACGAGCTCCGCGGCAACCAGCAACAATCGCCTGGCAGTCACCCCGTCAACCTGCACCCGGGGCACGTCCAGCACCAGCGAACTGCCGATGACGGCTTCGCGACCGGCCGTGAGCCCGACGCAGAGACGCTCGATCGCGGCGCCAGCGTCGATGCGCCGGCCGATCGGCTCAGCAAGCAGGCGGCAGACCTCCGAGAAACCCCTCGTGCGTTCGATCGCGCGGCGCAGCAGACGCTGACGCGAACGTCTGCCGCGGGCGGCAGCCAACAGGTTCAGGGCCGCCAAGATCGCGGCGATCTCACCCTGAGTGCGGTGGCCGAGCTCAACGATGCACAGCCCCTCCTCCCCCAATCGGCGCAGGACCGGCCCGGAGGGGCCGACGGAAACAAATGACTGCATCGACGCGATCTCCGCTACTGGGTCGCGCTATTACTTATAAGTAGCTTGCGAGGCGGTCAAGCGTGATACCTACATCCCCAGAGACACTCGACATCGCGAAACGGCGACCTAGACGAGCGGCGCAAGCCGGAGGCCACGAATGAGCAAGAGATCGGACCAGTTCGCCCGAGCATGGGTGCGCGAGAACGTGCACAACAACCCCGGCCTGGACGACCATAGGAAGCATTGCGAGATCCTCGCCGACAGGTTGCAAGGCGACGCGCAGGCTGCCGGCATCAACCCGGACGAGCTCGCCGAGACGGTCGGGGACGCCTACGACTTCATGCTCAACGAGTACGAGCAGATCCGCGACCCCGATCTTGGCTTCAGGGACTAGCAGGCGACCCGGACAGGCTTGGCCTCCGGAATCAGGCCTGCTCGAAGTCGTACTTGCGACTGCGGAGTTCGAATGCGGCCTGACCTCCTTCCATCGTGTCGGTGATCGCCGCGCGAACCGCCGGCGTCTCGATCGCGCCATCGGAGCCGATGTCGATGCGCGGAGCGGGGACGCCGCCCGGCTGCGCCTCGGCGCTGCCCGGCAGCAGAGCCACCACCTTGTCGGCGTCACCATTCACGACGAAATTGGGACTGTGCGTGGCGAAGACGAGCTGGCGCCGCCGCTTAGTGCCCTGCAGCATCATGGCGATGTCCATGATGACACGATTGTCCAGATCGTCCTCCGGCTGATCGATGATCAGCGTGCCCGCCTCCTGGCTGAGCAGCAGGTGGAGCAGCGCCGACGCCTGCTGCCCGGGCGAGGCTTGGCCGAACGGCATGTAGCTGCCAGCGTCCCTGTACTCGAACTCGATGTGGTCCTCCGGCGTCGCGGTAAGGATCCTGGTGACGGCAGCGTCGTCGATGCGCCCGAACACCGCGTTCAGCTGGCCAGCCGTGAGGTCGCCGAGAACATGGCTCTGGACAGCGCGTCCGACCGCGTCCCCGCTCTCCACGCTGGTGGCGCCGGACTGCACGCGGAACCTGCGGATCTCCAGGACACCGTCGGCGAGCCTGTCCCAGCCGGTGCCGTCGATCTGCTCGGCGATCACCTTCACGCGGTCCTCGCACTTGGCCTGGAGATCCCTGATCCGCGCGCCCTCGCAGATGCCCGTCAGAGCCTCGACCTGCTGCCTGGGCGTCCGGTCCCGCTGCACCGAGGCGCGGAGCGATCCTTGCGACATGGCGTCCACGCTTGCGGCCGCCTCGGCGAGGAGGTCGCGCAGGTCGTTCACCCGCGTGGCAAGGTCCTGCCTCGCCCTCGCCAACCCCTCAGGCGCGCCGGTCAGCCGCTCCAACCTCGCCGTCGCCGCCCTCTCCCCGGCGAGCGCCGTCTGAAGGTCGGCCTGGAGCCGCTGCGCCTCGTCGAACAACGCTCGCCCGCTCTCCTGAAGCGAAACGGCCTCCGTGTGCCGCGCCTCGAATTCGGCGATGCCCGTCTCAATGCGCGAGAACACAGCTTCGCGGGCCTGCTCGAACCGGTCCAGGGCAGCGGTCACCTGGCTGAGCGCGGCGGCGACCTCACCGGCCGCAGCCTCCCGCGCCGCCAGCACGTCGGCAAGTTCGGGGAAGCGGGCGAGCAGCGGCTGCCACTCCTCGCCCCTGAGCGAGACAAAGCGGGCGCTGACGTCGCGAAGGGTCTGCCGATCATCCAGAAGCTGCTGGCGCGCCTCGGCGATGAGGCTCTCGGCGAGCTTGTAGTCGGGAGCGTCAGCCAGCACGCGCTGCTGATCCTCGCTCAGTCCCGCCTCGGACATGCGGCCGCCGACCGCCTCGATCCTCGCGCGCAGATCGCCGACGCTCGCGGTGCTGCTACGCAGCTCGGCCTCCGCCACCCAGTATTCGACAATCTGCTGATATGCAGCGCTGACCTCGCGCTTGGCCGAGGCGAGCTCGCGATCGAGCAGCCGCCGCCGATCGGTCAGCTCGGCCGCCGCGATGCCCGTGATCTGCTCGGCCGTGCGCTCGCGGTCCGACAGGATCGACGACAGCTGGCCCTGATAGAAACCGCGCGCTCTGAAGCGAAGCTGCGCCTCCGGGACGGACAATTCGAGACGCTGGCCGTCCTGCGTCTCAACGACGATGTAGTCCCGCTCGGCCGCGGAGCGGGTCCAGGTCTCGGCCACGCCGTCGCGCTCCAGCCGAACCGACACCGAGCCACCCTCCAGCGTCTGGTTGATGAGCTCGCGATCCCGGACCCTGTAAGTCTGCTCGCTACCGATGTCCCCGGCGCTACGCCCGAGCGCGAACCGAAGATACTCCAGGATCGCGGACTTGCCCGAGCCGCGACCGCCGATGAGAGCGTTGAAGCCGTCATTCAGGACCAGCACGAAGTCCGGGCCGGTCAGGGTGGAGTTGACCCGCAGCTCCAGAATGCGCTGGGCCGGCAGCGCAGGGCGTTCGTATGCAAGCCGCGCCGAGTCGGCGAGGACCGCCTGGCGGATCGCCTCCACCGTGGGCTCCCCGAGCCGTATCCAGCACTCGTTCACGCCGAGCTTGGAGAAGTCCTGCTTGCGATTGTCGCCGGTGGGAAGGACGCCGCGCCGACGTGATCCCCATTCCCCGATTCTGCCATAGACCTTGTTGAGCGCGCCTTCCGACTGCGTGCTGAAGCCCTTGTCCAGATAGACGCCATCGACCGGCAGCGAGGCGAAGCGCTTGTGGAAGCCCACCCGCAGCATCGTCTTGTGGCCACCCTCGGTGGCGTTAGGCAGGATAATAGAAGTCGGCCCAAGAGCGGCGTCGGCGTTCACCTCGCGAACAAAGGACTGGATATCCCGCCCGCACTCCTGCGCCTGAGGATTGATTTCGCCATTCCGGGCGGGCTCTTCGATGTTCTGGAGGTGGCCACCGAACAGCCGCTTGGGAATGTCGAGATGCGTGTCGCGATCGAACAGGACCAGGCACTGCGTCGAATCCTGGCAGGTCACCTCCATCCCCGGAAACAGCCAGAGCCGGTCGTCGGCGCCTGCGCGCACGATGGCCGCCCTGACGTACTCGACGAAGCACAAGTCGTGGTGATCGGTTATCGCGATCGCCGACAGTCCGCGCCGCAGCGCCTCCGCGACGAAAACGTCCGCCCAAGCGTGGCGTGCCGCCTCATGGTCCGGCGTACCGCCCGGCAGATGCGGGCTGCCAGTCCACTGCGGATCCCGAGGCGTGTGAATCTGGAAGTCAGCGCGCTTCCAGACGGCGCCCGGGTGCATGCCCTTCGCGTGAGTCAAATCAACATCCTTTCACTGTATAGATTGTAGTGAAATCGTGGCCGCTATCGGGTCAGACCTGGCCGACCCGCTCCTCGTTCTCGAGAACCCAGCCGAGATAGCCGACCATGAGGCCGACGGCCTGGTCGGTCAGCTCGACCAGCCGGCTGCGTGCGTCGGTCGGGTGCCGGACACGCCGCACGAACCCCGCCTCGCAAAGGCAGTCGAGGTAGCGAAGCGCCGTAGTGGTCGGCACATTGGCTCCGATGCATGCGCTGGAGATGCAGGTCGGCCGACCCTCCGCCCTCGCCACGAACAGATCGAGCAGCATGTCCCAGGCGGGATCGGCGAACAGGTCTGTTTCGAACATTCGCTCCCGCTCGCGCCGGCGCCGGTAGGCCTCCCGGGCGCGCGTGACCAGGATCGGATCGGGCATGTCGGCGGCGCCTGGACCGGCCTGCCTCGCCAAGCCCGTCGCGGGCGGCGGCGTGATCGCCTGCGCCTGGATCATGATCGTCGGCTGCACCTCAGGCCGCGGCGGCGCGCTGGCGCTCGGCATGGTCGGAGACTAGCGTCTCGTGCTCGGGCGCGAGCGCGTCGACGGTCGGAAGCGCGTCGGGCACTTCGCCGGACAGCAGGATGGATGGACACTGGCCGTCGTAGGTACCTAGGTTCGGCCGGTGCCAGCGATAGCCGAGCAGCGCGGCGGCATCGTCGGGCAGCGTCCTCACGAACTCGGGCGAGTAGGCGAGCGACTGGTTCTCGTAGGCCTTCAGCCAACCGAGGCAGTAACTGACGATCGCGCCTCTTCGAGGAGCCTGCGTCCGGTTCGCACCGGCCGCGTGCACCGTGGACCCGAGGACGACGATGGCGTCGCCCGGCTCCGCCTCGCAGATCTCGGGCGGACCCAGGTCGCGCGAGGGATCCCGTTCGATCGCGTGCGTTCCCGGCCATACCCGGGTCGCCCCGTTCGCCTCGGTGAACTCGACGAAGGGCCAGAACACGTTGACGCAGAGCTCCATGGCGCCCTTCGGGACGGGCCACATGCTCTGGTCGGCATGCGGTATCTGGGCCGGGGCGCCGGGGTGCACCTCCACGCCCTGAGTTAGGTTGAGCTCGGGAAAGTCGCACCAGGGCCCGAGGACGGCGCGAGCCGCGCCAAGGACGTCGGGCTGCAACACGAGTGCAAGGCTGCCAGGAACCCGGGCCAGCAGCCGGTGAAAACGCTTGGTGCGGGTACCGTGGAAGTCGCCGACGCAGAAGGGCGTCGCGCCGAACCGGTCGTCGGCCGCCTGGCTCATCGAATTGATTTCGGCGCGCGGCAGGGCGGCCCGCACGATGCAGCAGCCCCGGTCCACGAGTTCGGCGGTGACCGGGTCAGGTGTCCTCAGGCCGACGAAACGGTCAGGCCGCATGGCGGCGCTCCGGCCGGTTCGGCACCGCAAGGACCGGCTCCTCGATCCTGAAGCGCCGCCGCATCATCGGCAGCGTGCCATCATCGACATGCACCCTCATCGCGACCACCTTCCCGTCGCCGCAGTCGGTGGGAAGGCAGAGCGGCTCGACCCGCCAGCCCATGGCGAGCACCGTGGCAACCCGGTGCGTCTCGCCAATCATCGTGTAGCTGGCGATGCCGTTCAGCAGCGCGAACTCGACATGGGCGAGCGCCAAGTACTGGCTCAGCCGCATCACCTCCGTTCCGCGGAGACCCACCGGCGCGATCGTGAAACGCGAGGATTCCCACACGTCGTCAGCAACCACCGGCCCGCCGTCGCAAAGACCGGCGAAGATCGTGTTGAGCATGTGCGGGCGCGTGGTGGGCAGAAGCCGCACGGAAGCGAGGTGACGATCACCATCGTCCGAGCAGGCCATCAGGTAAACCGTGTACTCATTGTCGAACTGGTCGATCTCGAGCCAACTGCCACGGGAGGGCAGCTGCCAGTCGAGCTGATCGACGAAGATACGTTTGCGGTCGTGGTGCATTTCGATGAGGTGCCGGCTGAAATCCAGCCGCGAGCCGGCGTCGACGAGCTTGATCTGCATGGGCGTCCCCCTCTTCCGCGACCAATCTGGCCGGGGGTGTCAGCGCCGGCCATAGAGGTAACTACCCCTATGGCGCCGGGCGCCACATCCGGCTGTCATGGTGCCGAGGGGAGCCGGCATGACCCAAATCACCATGACCGCTGGTCCGCGGAGGACGACGCGCTGGCAGGACCCGATCGGCGCAGCGCGGCTCCGACACCCCGCGACGAGCGAGCTCGCCGAGCTGCCGGGCCGACGGGGGCTGCCCCTCATCGGGGTCATGCCCGAGATCCTGCTCGATCCGCTCGGCTTCTCGAAGCGCATGCACGCTGCTCACGGGACCGCATACCGCTTCCACGCCTTCGGTGAGTGGCACGTTCACCTGCTCGGCGCGGAGGCGAACGAACTCGTGCTCTTCGATGCGAACGGCACGTTTTCGGCCCGCGAGGGATGGGGTCCGCTGATCGGCCCTCTCTTCCCCGGCGCCCTGCTGGTCAAGGACGGCCCGGAGCACCGCCACGACCGCCGCCTCATGGGCGAGGCCTTCAAGCAGGGGCGACTGAACGAGTACGGGGCTATCTTCGCCGACGACATAGCCGCCGCCGTGTCGAACTGGTCGGGCCGGCGCATCGACCTCTATCCCGAGATCAAGGCGCTGACGTTCAGGATCGCGGCATCCACGTTCCTCGGCATGTCGCTCGAGCGCGAGGCGCGCTTCGCCGTACGCTCGCTCACCCACATGATCTCCAGCCTGCTCGCCATGGTCCGCAGCCCCGGGCCGAGCCTGGTCCGGCTGCGCGGCAGGATCGCAAAGGCGCGCCTCGACGCGCTGCTGGCCCGTCACATCGAGCAGCGCCGGGCCCAGCCAGGAGAGGACTTTCTCTCCCGCCTCGCCAACCTGCGCGAGGACAACGGCGAACCCCTGCCCGTGCAGGCCATCTGCGACAGCTTCACCTTCCTGCTGAGCGCCGCGCACGACACGCTGGCCTCCTCGCTGACCTCACTCGTCCACCACCTCGCAGCGCACCCGGACTGGGCCGACCGGCTGAGACGCGAACTGGCCGACGCCGCTCTCCCGCACTCCGCGGCCGCAGCCACTGCCGAGCTCCCGCTGCTCGACATGTTTCACAAGGAGTGCCTGCGGCTGCACGGCCCAGCCCCGGTCGTGTGGCGGCGTGCCGTGCGGCCGTTCCGCTTCGGCGACGCGATCATCCCGGCCGGGACGATGACCGGGGTCAACCTGCTCATGACTCATCGACTTCCGGACGTCTGGCCGGATCCGGAACGGTTCGATCCGCTTCGTTTCACGCCCGAAGCCGAACGGGAGCGCAGCCGCTTCGCGTACATCCCCTTCGGGGCCGGCGTGCACAAATGCCTCGGCATGCATTTCGCTCAGCAGCAGGCCCGAGTTTTCGCGGCCGAACTGTTGGGTGCCGCCGACCTAAGACTGGAGAAGCCCGCGCGATGGTATCACTGGCCTAATGCAAGGCCGCGCGGCAGGTGCCTGGTGGAAGTCCTTCCACAATGTCGGTGAAGGTGATCTCCGAGGCGTAAAGCGCACGGACGATGAGCTGGGCTCGCGTGGCGACCTCGTAGCGCCGCTTGGCCGCCTCGATGTAGTTGTTGACGGTCTTGGCGCTGAGCCCGAGTAGGTCGCCGATGACTGTGTCGCTCTTCCCGCGAGCGCTCAGGATCAGGCACTCGCGCTGCCGATCGGTCAGCGTCCGCCGGGGCAGCACGATCGCCTCCTCGACCCGCACCAGACGACGGGCGGCCTCGAAACCGAACAGCGCCAGGAGCTGAAGCGCCCCGGCGCTGGCCCGCGGCACCATGCCGCCGACCCCAGCGGCGAAGTGACAAGAGCCGAGATGCTCGCCCGGCACGTGCGTCGGCACCACGAACCCATCCGCCAAGCCCGTCTCCGCCACTGCGGCGATGCGCCGACGATGCTTTTCGGTCAGGCGCACATGCGCGCCGACGTCCGACCAGAAGAAGCCGGTCAGCGTGCGCTCGCACGCCTCCATGATGGGGTCGTCGAGCGGCGTTCCGTCCTGCCGGCTGATCCGCATGAACTCCCATGGATAGTTGCCCAGCCGGACCAGTCCGCGCGGCCCACGGCTGAAGTCGGCATGATGCACCATCAGGAAGTACTCGGCGCCGAGATCGAGAGCAGTCTCGCCGACCATCATCGAGAGGTCGCCGAGCGAAGTGCAGGCCACCGACGCATCGGCGAACGCCTGCACCCGCTCCAATTGCGTGACCATACGGAATCGCCCCCTTTCAGGATGCGATACCGACTTCATCCTGAAATCGGAAGCGCTTGCGGCGTGCCAGCCCCGCCGAAACGCAGAACGCGCAAGAGCCGATAGCTCTGCCCCGCGAGCATCAGCATCGGAGCCGTCGTTCGGAACGGACAAGCGGCCGCCCTCACCGGCCCGGCAAAGAAAACTCGAGATCCCGTCGACCACTCTCCCAGATTGGATCATCACCATGCGCGTCTTTCGAACCAAAGCCGCCGCCCGCGAGTTCATGGGACGGGTCGCGGAGCGTCTGCCGGAGCTGTTCCACACCGACCTGCGACACCACGTTGCCCTAAGCAGAGGAGTGCTGGTCCTACGGGCGTTCAACGGGGCTGCGACCCTAGACCTTCCGGTGATGAACCTTCACGACGGCTCCAGCAGGAGCGACTGGGCAGCCTACTTCAGCATCCAGGAGGCGCTCACGAGCCACAGGCTTTACCAAGCGTGGGAGGCCGCCGGGACAATTGGGCCGCCGACAGCCTGCATAGTGACAAACGAGCTTGGCCGGGCACTGCTCGACCACCTGGGCACGGATCCCCAGTTAATCGTGGACCATCTTTGGCGCGTCGGCGAGCCGCCCGGCTACGGCAGCCGGCGATGGTCGACCTCCGGGGCGAGGCTATTCGAAAGGTGCCGGAACCTAGTTGGGGGGGTGGACCTCACTTTGGTGGAAACAGGCGCCCAGACTTGGATGGCAGGCACCTACTCCGAGACGTTCCTTGCGGTCGACGCATTCGAGACGCCAGGGAACGAGGCCGGCCTGCGCCTTGCCAGGCGGCGGAAAGGCGCCGAGGCGCGGCTCGCGCAGCAGCTGCCGGAGACGGTCGCTCTCGGGTTGCGGGGAGCCCGGCTAGGCAGGTTCCTGGCCCACCCGGTTCTGGACAAATTCGATCTCCGGATCAGGGCGGTTGCGTCGCGCGCCGAGACTAGCGTGCTCACCCTCACTGGGTCTGGACCCGACAGGATCATGCCTCTGACCGGGGATGCTCCGGCGAAGGATTGGCGCAAACGGCTTAGTGAGGAGGACGCGCTCGCGATCCGCTATCTGGTGGCTGATGCAGCCGCGTTCTGAAAATCGTTGTACATTGGGAAGCCCATGCCGAGCATATTGCTCGGCACCGTTCACGCCGGTCGAATACGGCCAAAGTCGAGTTGGTTGAGCGTCCCGCTCTGGCCACTCCAGCCCGTTCATGTAAGCGAGACCGGCGGCTCCAAAGCACCGGCTCCGGCAGGTCGTTCCAGCCCATTCCTCAACGTGACCGGAACCACGACGGTAGCTCGTCGAGTGCGGCGAGATCGAGCTCCAGACGCCGCCTGTCAGCCGTTTCAGCCCCCACCGTGAACGCGCCCCAGGCGTAGCACGTCATCACGGCCTTCCCGTCGACCACTCGCGCCTGCTGCACGCTCGACGGGAACGTCGGGTGGAGGTGGAACGTGACCGGACCTTCAAGCGGGCGACGGCGGTCCTCGGTTCGAACCACTAGATGCAGGGCGAGGAACTCGATGCCCGTGCTCTCCTCGTACGAGTCGAGCGACAGGGCGACACCGTCGCGCCTGCTCGCCCCTCCGAACGCCCCCTTGTTCGGATCGCCGGTCCACGTGCCCTCGTCGGATGAGCGGCTGCGCTCCAGAACCGCCCCCACCTCCTCGGCGGCGACGCGCAGCGCCGGCGTGAGGTGCGAGACCGGTGTACCCATGGACGCGGCGAGGTGGTGCAGCGCCCTGCCGCCCTGCGCGGACCAGCGTTCCACCCCTCCCGACGAGACCACGGCACGGACGATCCGTTCGGTGTCGCGTGACAGCGAGGTAGGATCGAGCGCCGCGGCGAGGGGCAGCTCGCCTCCGGTACGGGACCTCACCTGCTCCGGCGAGGAGTAGAAGTCGCCGAGTGACGAGGACAGGCTGAACAGAAGGTCCTCGGCGGCCTCCACCGGCTCGGCGGCCGCGCTCGCCGCGCCTGCCCCCCCTGCCCCCCCTGCCCCCACGACCAGCCAAGGGGACGCGCTGAGGTCCGCGCGGGCGGCCGCATCGGCAAGCGTCGGCTCGACCTTGACCGCGCCTCGTCCGCTCACGCTGCGGGCGGCGGCCCAGCGCCACGAAATCTCCAGCATCGGAAGCCGCGCGAGAGTATCCGGCCAGCCCGAATGCCCGGCGCACCGCCACCCGAGAGACCGGACGTCGGGCCAATCCTCGTACATGGCAAGGCTTGCATGAATCTCGCGCGCCGCTGCAATGGCCCGCTGATCGTCGCCGTCGCTCTCCACCATCACCGACGTCAGCCGGTCGGGCGGCGCTCCCGGCAAAGCCAGCGCGGCGGCGGCAGCGTAGAGGCGCAGGAAGGGATCCGCCTCGTCGGCGCGAAGCGTCTCGGCGACCTCAGCCTCAAGCGGGCGTGCCCGCCGCCTCAGATGGTGAAGAAGTATCTCGGCCGTGCGGAGGTCCGCCCCCACCCGCTCCGCGCCTGCATCATAGGAACATGACAAGATGGTCGTCGCGGCGGGATCTATACCGCGACGGCTCCGGACGTGGGCGTCCGTCTTCTGCCGCTCGACGATCGCGGCGTGGGCATAGGTGAGCAGCACGACCGTCCATCTGCCGGCAGGCGCGTAGACCACCTGCTGAACCAGCCGCCGCTCGCAGGTCTCGAAGGTGACAACATGAAGGCCCGGCCGAACGCCATAGGCAGACGCGCGCCAGCCCTCCGCCGGATCGGCGAGCCCGCTCTTGCGGGCGGGTCGAGGCACCGCACCGTCCAAGTCGCGAAGCCGGATCGTCCGGAGCGGATCCCCCCTCAGCTCGCCGTGCCGGGACAGAACGACGATCAGGATGCCGGCCTCCGCCTCGGGCTTGATGTCGGCGAGCAGGCGGCGCGCGGCCGCCTCGAACCGATCCGAGTGCCACCCCGAGTCCGTCGAGCCGGGTGTGTCGCCGGTGACCATCTCCACCGCATCACCCTTGACGCGGACGATCCACTGCCGCGAGCGTTCAGCGGCAACCCACCTCACCGAGTAGACCCCCTCGTCGAGATCACGCTCGAAGCGGGTCACGCCGCGCCCGACGATGTTGAAGGCGCCGTCGGCCACCACGATCTCGACGCCGAGCGGGGCCTGGACAGAAAGGCGACCCTGCGCGCGCGGACTCCGGTCAGAGCTGGACATGCGTATCTCCGGGTCCGACATGGGCGAAGCTCGCGAGCACGACGCCGCCGACGGACTCGACGACGTACGCACCGGGCTCGAGCGGCAGCTCTTGCTCGCCGGGGAGGCCGCCAAGCTCCACCCTCTGATTCTGCGGTCCTCCCACGAGCACGTTCGCCTCGGGCAACCCGGCCGGGAGAGCGATGACGAGCTTTGGAAGCGCGCCAATCGGGGGACCCTCCGCGAGCACCAACTGCCATGGCCGGGGGCGCTCGTCGAAGTCCGGCCACTGCTCCTGCGGACTAACCAGCGGTGCGATCCCCTCCGAAACGAAGTTGTCGAGCTCCCTCAGGGTCAAGCGGCCGTCGACACGATGAGTCCGCAATCCATTCACGAGCAGCGTCGAGAAGGCACCTCGGTTCGGCTTCCCGTGCGGAATCTCGTAGGCGACCCGCTGCTCCTGCGCGGCCCGGCCCACGCACAGCTTGAGGTTGTGCCCCGGGTCCGGAACGACGTTCCAGGGCGGCATCGGCCGGGCGACCCGGAGCGAGGCGTCGCTCCGGCACGCGTCCAGGAACAGCACGATCTCGGGCGGCCCCTGCGCCTTCAGCATGCGAGCCATGTCGTCGCAGGGGACCAGTCCCGGCGCCATCATGTCAGGGTGAAAGTTGCCGGCCACGAAGCAGGTCTGGGCGGGCTCATCGTAGGCAACCTCCTTGGTCTGGAAGCCGTGGCCCGCGAAGAAGACGTAGAGGCGGTCCGCGCCAGCTTCGCGCGCCTTTCGCGCCACGAGGTTCACCCCGAGGTTGATCTCCATCGCGCTCGGTGGCCTGCCGAAGTCCGGAACGAGCATGGGCCAGGGCGTCGGGTTCGCCATGTATCCGGCCACCGCCGGCCCCGGATTGGCCGGTGCCGGGCAGGTCCAGAGAAAGAGATGCTCCCGCGCGACGCTCCCGCCCTGGGCGTGGAGCAGCCAATCCGCGAACTCGGCCGCGTCCGCGACCGCCCCGGCGAGCGGCCGAAGCCTGGACTCCGCCGGGTACGCGTTGATCCCGACGACGAAGGCCCAGGCCGTCACCCCCGCCCCTCGCCGAGAAAGTGGATCACGCTGCGCAGGGTCGCAGTCTCGTCGTCGAAGCCGCCGTGCGAGACCGCGTCGCAGCTAAGCCCGTCGCCGCCGCTGACCTTCGCGAACACCGTGCGGTTCGGTTGCTCGGACAGGAATTCCCGAACACGTCGGAGCGGCGGTCCCTCCTCCGGATCGTCGAGCCAGGGACTGTCGCCGGCAACGAACCTCTGCATCCCGAGCAGCGGCGCGTCCGCCAGACCTTCAGCCGCCTCCTCCTCGAAGAGACCAGAGACGAGGTACAGGAGCGATGAGGGATAGATGAAGCCGAGGCCGCGACCCAGCAGGACGTCCCTGCGCTCAAGGTCGTCGTGCATCGCAAAGGACCGAAACCTCGCGATGGCGCCGTTCGACCGCTCCAGCGCCTCTGCGAACTTGCGTGTGCGCACCGCCGGGGCCAAAAAGACGACGTCGGCTTGCAGCGGGAGATCCTCGCGCGCCGCCCACAGCAGCATGTCAGTCGCCAGGATCGAGCCCGCGCTGTGCGCGACGATCAGCAGGCGCGCATCCGGGTTGGCGGCAACGGCGGAGATCAGGCGATGGCCGAGTGCCTCGGGACCGAAGTGCTCGGAGGCATCGCCCTTCATCATTCCCCACACCACCGAGCCTATGAGGTCGCCGTACAGCTCGCGCGCGATCTCCTCCACGACCGTGGCGTGCAGGCCGTGATCCCGGCCGCTCCGATAACGGCGGAGCACGCGCGTTCCGATCGCGACACCATGCACGATCACGCGCCGGAACACCTCCGTCCCGAAGATCGAACGGGTCGCGGCGGCGTCGGCATCGACCTCCAGCTCCGCCCGGACCGGCCGCGACAGCCGGTGCAACGCCGCCCGCCCGGCGACAGGATCCCCGCCGGCGGTCGAGCGGGCCACCCCGGGCCGCTCCTCGGCCAACGCCGCCTCGATGTCGGCCGCGGCATCCTCGAGATCCACGTCTCGCTCCAGCTCGAGCGCCAGGTCGTCCTCGGCGGTCTCGTCCACCTGAGCGCGTGAAGCGGCGGGATCGGCCATCGTCGCGTCGTCCACGTCGCCGAACGGACGGTCGTCCCCCGACGAGAGCCGGCGAGCCACCTCGGCCTCGGTGAAGCCCCCGTCAGCGGCGAGGCTGCGTCCCGCCACACCGGTGCGAACCTTGCCGCTCGCGAAGGTGATCAGGCGCTTCAGCAGGGCCCTGTAGAGGCGATCGTTATTCGCGAGCTCGGTCCAGTTCGTCCGCAGCGTCTCCAGCGCACCGGTCCGCCAGACCAGGTAGATCTGCTCCCAGTCCGCCGGCGCGTTGTAAGCGGCGTCGCCGCTGCCGGAGAGCCGTGCCGCCATGCTCTCGGCCGCCGCCTGATCGACAAGCCCGCCATGGAGATGGAGGAGAATGTTCGGAGATCCCTCCGCGATGCGACGCAGCAGCGAATCGAGCGCCGCGGCATCGCCGGCGTCGAGCCTGCCGTCGCGTGTCCTCAGAATCGTGGCCATCGGCGCCTCCCCATCAACACCGCGCGACCCCTGGTCCGCAGCGGCAGCCTGCACCCGCTGCGAGCCGGATGCGGCACCCGCAGCATTACTTGCTATCGCGAAACGCCCGGCATGCGCGAGACGTGATTCAAGCGTTCATCGAGAAGATGCGTTCGTTTCCGATCTTTCGCGGCAGCAGTCCCGTCACTCCGTCAGGACTCGTCCTGAACGCGATCAGCGGCCACAATTCCGTGTTCTGTCACTAGAGGATTCGTGCAAGTTGCACCGATGCGATTCTGCCATTCTGCTGAGAAAGCGTTGAACTTACGGCATTCACGATGGTTACGCCTGGGATTGAAGTCGGCATAGAATGTGTGCATATCGTTCATGACTCGCTGGTATGCCGGTGAGGATGGAGTGAAAAATGAAGAGAGCGAACCAAAGCCTGCCGCCGATCGCGGCGGTGTTCGACATCGCGGACCTGCTGGCGCTCGTGGAGCGTGTGCGGGCGGAGATGATCCCGGCGCTCGAAGAGCTCGTGGCCAAGCTCGATGCGGCCGCGGCCACCGACGCCGAGCTCGACTTTGCCGGTCTGATCAAGGCCGCCCAGCAACTGCTCGAACTCGACGACACCGACATGGCGAGGACCCTGAACGTCTCCCGCCCCACAATCGGCCGTTGGATCCGCGGCATCTCCTCGCCGCACCCGCTCACCCGGCGGGCGATCTGCGGAGCACTGATCAAGACCGCCCGAGGCAAGCTCCGACTGCTGCAGGATTGAGCCCGGGCGCGTTGCGCCCGTCCTGAACTTCCGTTAACCCGCCGCGCCCGGCACAAGTCGCTGGGCCGACGGGGGAATTGTTGCACATCACGTTCAGGATCGTGGACACGTCCGAAGTCGGGCGGGCCCACGCATGGCACTCGGGCTTCGCCTCGGCCAACGACGCGATCTTCCCCCGCAAGGAATCCGAATTCTACGACCTTGCGTTCGAACGCACGCTCTGGTGCGCCATTACCGACGAGGACGAGATCGTCGGCATGTCCTATGCAGGCGTCAGTTCGAACGAGACCGAGGTTGAGATCGGCGGATTGATGGTCGCCGCCAGGACGCGCGGCAAGGGCATCGGCGAGATCATGATGCGGCTTCCGCTGATCCACTTCCTCGCCACGGAGCGGCCGCTGCGCTGGCCCCGTCCGCCGGCCATCGTCGCTCACGTCGTCGATGGGAATCAGATGCCGCGCAGGATCATCGCGGCCACCGGCTTCCGGCACCATCGCCATGTCACCGTGGATCCCAAGCTGCTGCCCGGCCTGCGCACCGGGGACGACGGCCTCGTGCACGGGGACGAGTTCCTGCTGCCGATGCCGGACGCGCTTCCGGCTCTCGCGATCTGGGTGGACGGATGGACGGGGATCCTGCGGGACGGCACCACCGCGGAGATCAGGCTTCTCGAAGACGAGTCGGTCGCCGACTGGGCGGTGGTCCTCCGGTCTATGACCGAGAACTGAGCGCCCGAGGGGAAGACGGATGGACGAGCAGGAACTGATCGACTTCGAGCGCCGTCTCGAAGACCTGCTGCGGGAGAGAGGCTACGGGTCAGTGATCGACTCTAGCGGCGCTCCCGATCAGGATCGCGGCACCATGGAGCCGCGGGCTCGCCTGGCTTTCCTCATCGAGAACCTCGGGCTAGCGACGATCGGGAGGTTTGAGCTCGGATCGACGATCCTGACGAGCCTCCAAGTCGATTCTCTTCCGCTCGAGAGCCTCTCGTTCGAGCCTGATCCCGAGGAAGGAGGGTCCATGGATAGAGACGCCCGCGAGGTGTTCTCCCGCGGGCGCATGGAGGAGCAGGCGCCGGACCTCGAGAAGCTACGGGCCGCGCTCGCCAGAGCCGACGAGGAGGTGCGTCGTTTCCGTCGTTGATGACCTGCTCGCCGGCATAGCCGGCTCGCTCCCGCCCGGCATGTCGTCCGGCTACACGGCGACATGCGCCGCCGAGGACATGTACGAGGCCTGGGCCTGGCTGGCGGTACTCCACATCGCGTCGCACTCCGGCTGGACCGGTCGCCTCGAGAACGTGGCAGGGCCGCCTCCAGCGCTGAAGCTGCGTCGGGGTCCGGGGGTCATCTACAGCAGCACGCCGTTCACCTACGCCGTGCTCACCACCAGCGGGACTCCGACCGGCGAGGAAAAGGAGGTCGAGGTCCATCTGGGCATCAAGATCGCCGGCTGCTCGGGCATCGGGCACGAACTGGACGTCGTCGTCGTGACGCGCGACGGCGCCAGGCGGGCTCGGGCCGCCAAGTCGCATCCTGGTCGCAGGGACGTCGTCCTCCAATTGGAGTGCAAGCTGTTCTCGGGCGACCTGAAGCTGCCACTCGCAAGGCAGATGGTCGGGCTGACGGTCGACTGTATGCTGGGCGCGCGCGGCCACCTGATGTCGCGGTTCTCGGCCTCTCCGAACTTCGATGCCCTCCTCGGGCATTACGATGTTTCAGCTATCTACCAAGCATACCCAGGTCAGGCAGGGGAGGCATCGCTGCTGGGGCGCATCCTGCGCGCGCTCGAGCACCATCGCCTCAGCTGAGCCGTCTTCGAGCCGCTCCAGCTGATCCGGCGCGGAGGGCTGGTCGACTATAAGCCTGCAGGGGCGACGCTCCTCCAAGGCCAAGTTCGAAAGGCTTTGTGAACGATCATAGTGGAACATCGACCACTATGCCTCTGAACAGCAGGTATGCTCGAAGACTTCGCAAGCGCTTAGCGGAGGCGCAAGGCAATGTGTGCTGCTATTGCAGGCGCCCGTTCGGCGTCGATGGACCCACTCGGCCGACGCTGGAGCATCGCAGGCCGAAACGCGACGGCGGGCGCGACATGGTGGCGAACCTCGCCGTGGCCTGCTTCCACTGCAACCAGCACCGGGCGCAGCAGATTGATCGTAGCCGGCGAGCACAGCGGAATGGGCACCACTCCCCGACTCCGCAGTCGGGCACCCGACACGCTTGAGCCATCTTATGGCTCCGTTCCTGATGCGCACGCCTTTGACGCTCCACTGTTCTCTTTCGACCAGATCGATCGCATTTGCGAGAACTGGCGGCGGCGCCTGCCGGGGCAGGAACGCGCTCGCTGAAGACGGACGACCGGGTTCGCACTCGGCGAGCCGACCAGTCGTCGCATGCTTGTCCGGCGCTTAGCGACAGGCGGGACGGCCTAGGACGAGAACGGCTGAGGGTGCCGAGACGAGTTGGTCACCGCGAACCATCATATGCTCCGAGGAGCCAGACCGCTGCTCGCGGCGTCCGAATGCACTTTCGCCCAGCAGAATCCGTTCACCAGCTCCATCTGGGCGACCGTCGAGCAGGCCACCTCCAGGAGATCCGGAGACGCGAAGATCACCGCCAGACAGCGGGCGCGACTGACCGCCACGTTGAACCGGTTGCGGCTGTAGAGGAACTCAAGGTTGCGAGGCAGGTCCTCGCCCGACGAGGTGGCCATCGAGATCAGCACCACCGCCGCCTCCTGCCCCTGGAACTTGTCCACCGTGCCGACCCGAGCGCCCTCGGGAAGCCTCCGACGCAGCAGGTCGACCTGCATATTGTACGGGCTCACGACCAGGATGTCCTCGGTCGTGATTGGCCTGCGCCGACCGCTTCGGTCAGTCCACTCGACGTGAAGAAGATTGCGGTAAGTCACCCCCAACCGCACCGCCTCCTCCTCGGAGCGCTGGGCGCAACCGGAATGGGCGACGGGGACGAAGCGGAGCCCGGCCGACGCGAGCGCGGCGGGATCGAGCTCGGGACCGACATGGAGCCGCTGATGGCCCGCTTCCCCGTCCGCCTGCAGCCTACCCTCGTAGACCACGTCCGAGACGAACCGGCACAGGTCCGGATGCATGCGGCGCGACACCGCAAGAAAGACGCCGCGCTCCGGCGGCACGGTCGCCGCGCCGCCCAGAAGATGCTCGAGTCCCGATGCGCCCGATCCGCCAGGGTGGGTGCCCTGGATCGGCTGAGAGAGCTGCATCTGGTCGCCGACGAGCACGATGTTGCGAGCCCCGACCCCCATGGCGACCACGTTCGCCAGGCTGACCTGGCCGGCCTCGTCCAGAAACAGATGGTCGAACGCTCCATCGAGGTCGGGTCGCGCGAAGAGCCAGGCGGTGCCGGCGACGAGCTGGTGCTCGGGACGCACCCCCTTGTTGTCCAGCGTGTCCTCAATCAGCCCCGCCCCGCGCAGGAACTGCTCCTCCCGTGACGACTTCTTCACGCCCCGGAAGCGGACCCCCTCCGCCAATGCCGTCCGCTCCACCTCCTCCAGCAGATTGTTGATCGCCTTGTGCGAGTTGGACGCGACGCCAACTCGGCGACCGTCAGCCAGGAGAGAGACGATCGCCCGGGCGGACGTGTAGGTCTTGCCCGCCCCCGGCGGTCCCTGAACGAGCAGATAGCTGTCGGTCAGCTGGCGGACCGCCGATACGGCGCCAGTGACAACGTCCGTCCCGGTCCCGACAAGCGGCTGGCCGGCCGCCAGCCCAGCCACCCTCGGCGCCGCTTTGCGCAGAATGTCGGTCACCGCGCCATACTCGCCCTCGCGGCCGTCGGCGACCGCATCGGCGTAACGGTAGATCGCTTCGCGAAGCACCGCGTCGCCAATCGGGCCGCAGGGAATGAGCGAAAGGCGTTCGGAAGGCGGAGGGCGGCTCGGGCCGAGCTTCAGCTCGATCCTGCCCGCCTCCTCATCCAGCGCGACGACCTCGCCGGCCGGTTCGAGGGTGACAGGCAGGACCGGCTTGTCGCCGACGCGCATCTTCAGGTCCTGTGGCGGGAAGAGGAAGGTGTGCACGACCGAGCGCTTGTCGGGACGTGGCGGCCGCGACGGATCGCGGGTGAGGCCGCCGATGCACTCGGGGTCGTCGACCAGTTCCTCCTCATCCATCCACCGCCGTGCAAACATCGCCCACCATGAGGGCTTGGCCTCCCGGCGGTGGAACTCGAGCAGGTCGGCGAGCAGCGCGCGCCACTCCTCCTCGCCCGGTGCGGCGGTGGCAACCAACCTGTGCCTCAGCGCCGAGGCCCGAAGCTCCGCCTCCGTGCGGGCGAGCTCCCGATCCAGGTCGACCGCCACGTCGGTGGCCAAATCCCGCCAAGGCACCTCATCCGGCCGCAGGCTCACAAGCCAGTCCCGGCACATGCGCGTGGAACGGCAGTCGAGCTCGTTGTAGCGCGAGATCTCGGCGAGCAGGGCGTCATCTCCTGATCGCCGCCATCGCTCGTACATGACGATGCTGTCCCCGGCCGTGGTCACCTCGCCCGTGCGGCCACCGGTCAGGTAGAAGCGCTCGAGGTTCTTGATCGAGTAGCGGGGCTCGGAGACGCGCACCGCCTCGCGCACGACCTTGTAGAGGTCGATGAGCCTCCCCTGGCGAAGCAGGTCGTCGACCGCGGCTTCCCGCGTGCCGTGATGCATCGCCAGGCGCTTGAGCGCCGACTCCTCGTAGGCGGCGTAGTGGTAGACGTGGGCTCCGGGATGACGCGCCAGTCGGGTCATCATGAAGTCGACCGTGTCCTCGAACGCCCGCTTCTCGGCCGCACGGTCGTGTGCCCAGAAGGCGCGAAAGCGCTCCGCGCCCTCCTCCTGGCCGACGAGGCCGAACAGGTACTCGAGGCCGCCCTCGAAGAGCGGATCGCCCTCCATGTCGAAGAAGATGTCACCGACGTCGGGGCGGGGAAGACGGGCGAAGCCGCGTCCCGACTTGAGAGGCAGCAGCTCCAATCGGTGCTCGCCGGTTCGTCGGGCGTGGTCCTGCAGCGCGGCCTGGGAGACCAGTCGCCCCAGCGTCGCCGGCTGGATGCCGGGCACCCGCCGGTCCGGCGTCAAGGCGGCCAGCGCGCCGACCGTTGCCACTCCGGCCGCGCCGAGGCGTCCGCGCTGACCCCGGGAGATGCCCGCCACGATGCTCAGATGGTCGCCGGCCTCCCATTCGGCCTCGCAGGCCTCGCTCCATCTGCAGAATCGGCAGTGGTCGCAGGGGTCCGGGGCGGAGTTCGAGGGCGGTGTGGCCGCGTATGCCTCGAAGCGGCTGCGTGAGATCTGATGATAGTGGGCGAACGCGGCCGTTCTCAGCGTCACCGTCTCGCCGCTCCCCAACACGACGTGCAGGCGCGGCGGCGGCACACCCTGTTCGCTGGCGACCAGATCGGCGTAGACGCAGAGCTGCAGCACATGCTTGGGCTTGGCGGAGCGGGAGAGCTTGGTGTCGGCAACCTCGTAGCCGTAGGGCCCGAAACGGGTTTCCAGTCCGTCGACACGGAGCAGGAAGTCGGAGTAGCCATGCCAAGGCGGGGCGAGCAGCGCGCCTTGGTAGACCACATCGGCCCCATTTCGCATCGCGGCGAGCGTCCGGCCGACGCGCTCGGACAGGCCGCCGTGGGCCGGGATCTCGATGACTTCGCGCCCCTCCGTGACGAGCCGGGAGAGGTACGCACGTTCGTGCTCGATCCCCTTCTGCTGGAGAAGCACGGCCTGCTCGTCGTCAGCCGCGAACGCGGCAGGCTTCGCGAGATGCCTGAGGTCCAGCACCGTGGCGTGCGCGCATCCCAGGAAGTTGACCAAGTCGCTCGCGGAGAAAAGCCGCGAGCCTGAATCGATCAGCATGATGGATCCTCCCTCGCCCTGGCGCCACCTCGCAGTCTACCCTATGTCGTCGTGGGCGACAAAAACTGTCGTCCAGGAAGGGGACCCCTGATGTCCTACTCCAAGGCAAGCGACCTCCTCCGGCTGGCGATGCGGGCAGCGTCCTACGGCGGCGTGTCACTCCAGGAGATCGGCGCGGAGTTCGAATGCTGCCCGCGCACCGCGCAGCGCATGACCGACGCGCTGGAGCGCACCTTCCCGGCCACCGAACGCATCGTCGGAGAGGATCGTCGCGCGCGCTGGAGGCTGCCGTCGCGGGCGGTCGCGCCACTGCTGTCGCCAACGGCCGACGAGCTCGTCGCGCTCGGGCTCGCCGTCGGGAGGATGGAAAGGAGCGACGCCGCCACCGAGGCCATCGCCCTCCGCGCCTTGGCCGAGAAGGTCCACGCGCTCATTCCGAAGGAGCGCGGCCTCAGCCTGACGATCGATGAAGAGGCGCTGCTCGAGGCCATGGGCCACGCCGCGCGGCCAGGGCCGAAGCCCGCGGCGAACCGCGAAGTTGACGCCGCGATCGCCACCTCCCTCAAGTCCTCCTCAAGGCTGACCATCGCCTACAAGACGCGTGGCGGCGATGCCCCCGACGAACGCGAGGTGGAGCCGTACGGACTTCTTTTGGGCGTGCGTAGGTACCTGGTCGCAAGGGACGTGGCGAAGGACGATCGCCTCCGCCACTACAGGGTCGAAGACATCACCGCCGCCCAGGTGCTGCCGAGGGCGTTCCAGCTGCCTGACGGGTTCGACCTCGCCCGCTACGCGCGACGGGCGTTCGGCTCCTATCAGCGCGATGACGAGCGTGGAGAGGTCGTGTGGCGCTTCGCCCCGCGCGCGGCGGAGCATGTACGGCGGTTTCTCTTCCATCCCGACCAGATCGTCCAGCAGCACGAGGACGGGACCATCACGGTGCGGTTCCAGGCCTCAGGCCACCTGGAGATGTGCTGGCACCTCTATAGCTGGGGCGACGCGGTCGAGGTGCTGGAGCCACCGGAGCTGGCAAATCTCGTCAACCCGTATCGCCGCTCGGACTTCGACGCGCTGCCCTGATCGAACGACGCAGTTGCACCGCAGGAGCCGAGCTTGGAGCGCTCGCACGTGTACGTTGCAAGTGAGCTTCCGCGAACCGTGAGGCGCGAGGAGTGCGAGTCCGAACAATCGAAAGGAAAAGCATGAGAAAGATCGCCATAGCCGCGCTTCTTGCAATCGCGCTCCTCACCCTTCACGTCGTGCCCCGTCCGAAAGGCACACCAGAGGAGGGGTTGCGCGCTCAGCACAGGGCTCCGGTCAAGGGCTGATCTCCGTTTCGATGCCCGCCCGATTTCAATCGGAGCATCCGAAGCATCGCCTTCCCGTATCTCGGCCGCCCGTGATATGCGAAGAGGTCGGCTGAAGGATCACCGCTTGGTCAAGGCTCCCGCTCATTTAGCGAAAACCCTCGCGCTGATCACCGGGCGCGAGGAACTGCCTGACAAGCTCCTGACGGCACAGAGAGTGCAGTTCGAGCGCCTCCGGCGCCTTGTGGCCGACCAGGGCACGGTGGGCGTGGCGATCTCGGACAAGGAGATCGAGGGAAGCCCGACTGGCGAGCAGGGAATCGTCTTCTACGTCCGCGAGAAGGCGCTGGCGCGCGATGTCGATCCCGAACTGCTTGTGCCGCCGGTTATCGCCGGTCCGAGTGGACGGGCGATCTACACGGACGTCCGCCCCATGGGCGACGTCCGTGCACACGCGAACATCTCGCCGAACCCGATCCGAGCCGGCTTCAGCATAGGGCATCCGGTGGGCCGCGCCGGCAGCCTCGGAGCGATCGTTCGGCGAGGTCGACGCCAATATGTCCTCGGCGCGATGCACGTCCTCGCCAACGATGGTCTAGGCACCGCAGGTGACCCGATCCACTTCCCAAGCCCGCGTGACCAACCCGCGTCTTCCGCCACACGGCTGGGCGTCCTCGAACCCTTCCCCGCACTTGTGTCGGGGGCCGCGTTCCCGAATGAGGTCGACGCCGCCCTCGCCCTGATCGACGACGCGAGGCTGTCGGACATCGACAGCGACGTCCCAGGCTCCAAATTCAAGCCGCTTCGTGCGGCGGACCCCTCGCCGAAAATGCGTGTACTGCTGAACGGACGCACATCGGGAGACCGGCGCACATCCAATGTTCGCGGTGTGCGGGCACATGTGGGCCTCAGCTATCCGCGCCTGGGATTTCTGCTGTTTCGAGATCAGATCGAATGCGAACCCTACGCGCAGGAGGGAGACTCCGGTGCGCTTGTTCTGGACGCGGACAGCGGCTCCGTCGTCGGGCTGCACATCGGCGGTTCCGAGCAAGCCAGCTTCTTCACGCCGATCCGACGAGTTCTGGCTGCGCTCTCCGTCTCCTTCTGAGAAAAGGATCGGATCCGGACCTATCGTCGAACAAGCCGTTGTATCCGCTCGGCATCCGAATAGCATCGCGCCTGGGTCAAGGGGGCTATCATGATTCGTGGCGGGAGATTTCTGCTTGCGCTCGCGGCAAGCGCCGTGAGCGGATGCTCGACATTTGAGACGAGCCTCTCGACGAGGCCGTCGTTCGAGCGATCCGAACAGCAGTCCGCGCTTCCAGGCATCTCCTATTCCCTGCCGATGCTGCAGTACCAAGTCGACGTCGCGTATAAGCTCACCAACTGCGATGGTGGCACCGACCAGAACGGGAAGCTCAACGAGCTGACATTCAGCGTGGAACCCGTTGCGACCGCCGAACACCCCGCTGGCGAGAGCTACACGATCGACTACCGCGCTCTCTCAAGTCCGCTCAAGATCACCGACTTTTCGATCGAGGAGCACGAGAAAACTCGGACGCTGAAAGCCATCAACGCCGCCGCGGACGATCGCTCGCTCGATGTCATCAAGAGCGTGGCCGAGGTCGGTGTCGCGGTAGCCTCCCTCGCCACCGGCAATCCGGCCGGACTCACGGCGCTGGCGCTCACACAAGGCGATGGAGGCGCGCGGGCCGAGGCACTGAAGGCCATAGTAGCGCGGTCGCGCATGACCGTTCCAGCCTGCTCGAGCGATGCGCGTCTAGCACTTGCCGCCCGAACCGCCGCCCAGTCAGCCGTCGAGGCCAGAACCAAGGAGCTGGCGCAGGCCACCGAGAAGATGGACGCCATCACGGCTCGTGCTCGACTGCGAATGGCGAGCGCAAGGGACCGCGCAAGGCTTGTCAAGCTGCAGGAGGAGCAGATCGTGGCGGCCAGATCGCTCGCGGCAGAGCAGGAGAAGCTGAAGAAGGCGGACAAGGCGCTCTCGTTCCTGGACACTGTGAACTGGCCGCTCGAGCCGACCACTGTCGAGGGGCGGCTGGGCTGGACGGGAGGAGTCACAGAGTGGGTCGATAAGCTGGTGATCCTCACCCCGACCGAGGCGCTCGACCCTGATGCAATCAGGAGCGAGAGGGCGGCATTGTCGTCGGGCGGAGCGCCCGGTTTCACCGCCCTGTCTGTCGACGACCGGACCAGTTTGGCGACAGACCTCGAAACCGCGCTCGTCCTCCAGCGGAATGACGATCGCACCCGTCTCTGCGGAGCCAAGGCCACGAAGCTGGAATGCCTCGCCCCGCAGCTCGGGGTGCATGCGTCCCTGGTGCGCGAATCTCCGCTTCCAACTGAAGCCTGCGGCGTGACGAGGGACGCGATCGCGCGCCCCTGCCTGGTTCAGGCGAAAAGCGCGCAAAGCAATGGCGGGCGCTGGACCGCGCATGCGGTCAAGTCGAATGCTCCCCACAAGGGTGTATTCATTAGACAGCCTGTCAGAGCCCGCCTGCTGCTCTGCGATAAGAACGAGCCCTGTCACGGCCAGCGAAAGCCCCTGCTCCAGTCCAAGTGGGACACAGCACCGCAGCTTGGCCAACTCCGCTTCGTCGAACTCCAGAACGGCGTGTTCCAAAACAACGCACTAAGCATCGCGCTTCGCGAGGATGGCAGCATCGTCAAATTTCAATATGCCGAGAAGGCCGCGATCGCGGCCGCCGCGGCCGCGGCCGCGGCGAATGTCGCCACCAAAGCCAACGACTTCAGCGAGAAACGGGAGAAGGAGCGCAAGCAGGCCGTCGCCGATGCTCGTGCGGAGATCGCCTATGCACGGGCCGAGACCGCCTATACGCGGACGGAGGCGGCCGCCATCCGGACCGAGGCTGCCGCCGTTCGCAACGACGAGGTCGCGCAGATTCAATACGAGATCGACAAGCTCACGAAGCAAAAAGCGCTCCTGGAGCTCCGTTTCCCAACCGCTCCGGAAGACCCCGTGGTCGCACGTGAGTTCACCAACGAGACCATCCGCATCCAGGCAGTCGTCACGCAACTCCAGGCGAGGCTCGCGCAGCTGAACGCCGAACAAGCCATCGAGCAGGCGAGCCGGAGCACTTGATGGTCGTCCGCTTCGCTGGATGCACGATGAGAGCAGCACGCGTCCTCAGGCCTCCCGAGCCGAGCATCCGACCGCCGGGACGCGCACCTGCTTGACGGAGTGCCCGACGACGCTATCGACAGGACGGCTGGTATAGCGGCTGGTACAGCGGGACACGTCCCCCCTGGTACAGCGGCCGCTCGAACCAGCTTCAGAAAGGGCGGTTTTCCGCGGGCTTCAGTCTCTGGTTCTCCCTCCCGTAGGGGTCACCAGAACAGCGCGAACCCGCAGAAATCCCGCATTTACGTCACTTTCACCCAGCGCTGGTACAGCGGTCCGCTTCTGAGGGAGCGCGCGGGGATAGCGGACGCTCGGCCGGCGACGGCGGTTATAACTGGAAACGACCTACAGCGGACATTCGGGCAGGATTAATCGGCAGATTAAGATCGTAGGATCTCGCGATACAGGCGCTCTCCGTGCGATGTAAGGAGAATGAACTGTGCATGCGCCGCACTAGGCAGGACGATCAGCTTCTTCGGGTCTGGTGCAGCTTCGAACTGATCTCGGATCTCCTTGAGGCGCAACGCCCCCGAGCCGACGCGGTCATCGCTCGCTACAATGAATAGCTTTCGGCCCTTGAGTTTCTCTGGCTCGTCAATTGAGCTGTGCGCCAGCAGCACAAGCCGGTCGATTAGCCGGTGTGAGGCAACAGCCGCCGTTCCGGCCGCCCAGCCGCCCCAACTCGCTCCCACCACCGAGATACGGTCGGCCCCTTCGGTGTTCAGCTTACGAACGGCGCCTAAGACGTCGAGATGCGCCTTCTCATCGTCCGGCGGCAGGGCGGGCGAGCGCCCACGCCCTCGACAGTCCAGAGCCAAGACTCGGAACCCTGCACGAGCGAGCCGCTGCGCCTGCAAATCCCACGCCTCGCCAACCCCGTGGCCACCCGAAACCAACAGAACGGCATGGCTACCCTTACCGTATATCTGACCGCTTAAGTGAGCGCCATCAGCCGCGCTAAAGAGCGTGGTTTGCGCAGCCGCTTTGCCGACCCAGCCTGAAAGCGCCAGGCCAGCTATCACGGATCGGCGGGTCGATCGCATGCTCTTCAGTGTCGACCGATTTACGGCAAGCGCCGCTGCTCGGAAGCCGAGCCTCCGAAATTCGTGCAGCCAAACGTCCGTTTTTCACCCATAGCCTCTCATGAATCCAATGGGCGACATTGCGCTCCAGAATGTCGAGCGGGACCGGTCCTGACTGTAGCACTACGTCGTGAAAGTCGCGGAGCTCGTACAGGTTGCCGTCGATCGCCAGGTCGAAAAGGGCGCGATCTCTTAGCCGCCGCTCTCGTTGGAACCAGACGCGGATCGCCCAGATTTGCTTTGGCTTGAGCGGCTGCTTTGCTCCAAGCTTGTGTCCGGCGTTCCAAGCAGCTCGATGATCCTGCCCAGGGTCAAAGATCGAGTGTCCCATCCTGCCTCGCCTCGTTGGTCAAGATTGGCCAGCGACGAGAACAAAGCTGTTGAGGATGAGAGTAGAATGGTCGTGCCGGAACGGCCGCTTTCTCGGGACCGGAGCAGCTCAGCAGACATAACATCTCTGCGTTGTCACTTCGGTCTAGGCTCGATTTGTGCACCCTCTCATATCTCGACAGGCGATTGGTCAATCGGGCCGAGAGCTAGAAGTCGGAAGGACTCGCACCCGCGCATGCTTTGTGCGAGGTTGGACGCGCTCCGATACGCTGGCTGCGGCTTGCGTCTGTTCTGGTTCGGGGTGTGCCGAGCAGGATGATGCCCGGGGCGGTGTTCTGGGCGTGCCGCATGCGCTCGACACGGAGGGGAACACCATGGGTGTTCCGTCGGATCACGACCATGATGCGCGTTCGCTGTTCCTCGACCACGCCGTCGCATTGCATGGATTGCGCAACGGTCTCAGCGCCGCCCTGAACGGCCGGGGTGAGACGCTTCGGCTCCTGGCCGCGGAAATTGCAAGCGCCTGTGCCGACGCACAGATGTCGCCTCTCTGGAGTCAGGCTCCAGACGGAGCCAAGAACTCTGCGCTCACGCCTCCGCTGAGGGATGCGGCTGACGCGGCGCCGGTCGCGCCAACTGGCCCGCAGCTTCCCGCCGGTTGATTTGCAGCGCGGACCCGGTCGGCGAGCTCGGAGCGGCGGTACGGCTTGCCGAGCACGTCCATGCCGGACACCTGAGGTCCTTCGGCCACGAGCTCCTCATTGTACCCGGTCGTCAGCAGCACCGGCAAATCGGCCGATCGTTTCTGAAGTCGCTGCGTCAAGACCAGGCCGTTCATGCCGCCGGGCATGACG
>SXGU01124719.1_pt1 | contig 68819 bp, 67 predicted proteins | sample 3174531 | NCBI WGS metagenome assembly SXGU01 (sample SAMN11356863, study PRJNA531348) | freshwater metagenome | isolation source: freshwater sample F1-140 | place: China: Fuxian Lake, Yuxi | collected 2017-12-25 | reverse complement strand
TTTTTACGATCTACAATTTTGAAAAAACCATCTTCATCCATAATTCCAATGTCTCCAGTTTTAAAAAATCCATCAGGAGTTATTACTTTTTGTGTTTCATCAGGTTTGTTCCAGTAACCTTTCATTACTTGAGGCCCAAAAATAGCAATTTCACCAGATTGACCTTTTGCTACTTCTTTACCATCATCATCAAGTAATTTTACAATTGTATTGGGAACTGGAAGTCCAATAAATCCGACTTTATCACCACCGTTAATAGGATTAACACATGCAACAGGACTTGTTTCAGTTAAACCATAACCTTCAACAATAAGAGATTTTGTTTTATCTTTCCAGCGCTCTGCTACGGCTTTTTGAAGTGCCATTCCCCCTGCAACAGTGACCTTTACTTTTTTGAAATCGATAGTTGAAAAATCAGGGTGATTCATTAAAGCATTAAATAATGTGTTCACACCTGTTAGTACTGTGAATGGATATTTTTTTAGATCCTTTATAAAATTAGGAATATCTTTAGGGTTTGTAATTAAAATATTGTGAGCACCGTAATTAAAAAATGTAAGACAATTCGCGGTAAGTGAAAAAATATGGTACATGGGTAGCGGTGTGACCATGATTTCTTGTCCTTCTTTCATGACAGGTCTCATCCAAGTAAAAATTTGGAGCATGTTTGATACAATATTTCCATGAGTAAGGATTGCCCCTTTAGAAACCCCAGTAGTTCCTCCAGTGTATTGTAAGAACGCTATATCATCATGTGTGGGTCTTACTTCTTGGAACGGTTTTTTGCGACCTAACTCTAAAGATTTTGAAAATAAAATGGATTTTGGAAGTTTATAATTAGGTACCATTTTTTTAACATATTTAACGATGTTATTAACTAATATATTTTTAGGAAAAGGTAGCATATCACCGACTTCTGTAATGATGACATGCTCAATTGCGGTATCGTTAATAATTTCTTCGAGTTGTTTAGCATAGTTTGCTAATATAACAATTGCCTTTGCACCAGAATCTTTAAATTGGTGGTGCATTTCACGAGTCGTATAAAGTGGATTTGTATTCACTACAACTAACCCAGCTCGTAAAGCTCCAAAAAGTGCAATTGGAAATTGCAAAAGATTCGGCATTTGTATGGCAATTCGATCTCCTTTTTTGAGATGAAGTTCATGTTGAAGAAATGAAGCAAATTGTCCAGAATAATGATCAAGTTCATGAAAAGTGATAGTTCTTCCCATATTTGAGAATGAAGGTTTGTCGCGAAATTTTTGGCATGCTTGATCGAACACTTCGATGATATTTGCAAATTGGTGTGTGTCGATTTCAAATGGAACACCTTGAGGGTATTTTTTGTGCCATGGATAATTCATTTTATTTCTCCGATTTAAAAAATCAATTTATCACCGCCATTATCGCGACGTGAGTATATACTTAAGAATTATAAATATAAATAAATTTTTGACAAGTGAATATTAGAATAAACTATCGACTTAAAATATATTTTAATGTTTACTTTAAATATGATCTCAACAAGTTTATTCATTTTGAACTTAGGAGAATAAATTAATGGAAGTTGTAAATAATAATTATAATAATAATTTTGCCGGATTAGTTTTTTTAGATTCATATGTAAAAATGCCTTTAATGGAACTTCCTGTTCGTTCTGTTGCTATTACCCTTGAAAATTCAAAACAGATTTTATTATCACCTGGATCAAATTTGAAAAGTTCAGATTTTGAGCTACTGGATAACGTTACTGATATAATTGCCCCTAATTTATTTCATAGTGGAGGAATATTAAATGCAACCTCATATTTTAAATCCTCAACAATATGGGGTAGTCCGGGATGTAGCACGTTAAAGCCTAATATCAAATGGGATAAAGAGTTAAGTTTAATAAATTGGGATTTTAAAGATGAGTTTCAGTTGCATTTGATAGAAGGCATGCCAAAAGTAAATGAATTTATTTTTTATCATCCAAAATCTAAATCACTAATTGTTACAGATTTTTGTTTTAATTTAGATAATGTAACAGGTCTAGGACCTAAGATCATTTTAAGCTTATTTGATACTTACAAAAAATTTGGTATTAGCAAATTTTTTCTCAAATTTATTAAAGATGATTTGAAATTTAAGAAATCTGTAAATGAATTATTTAATTTTGATTTTGATAACATTATAGTAAGTCATGGGTCTAATATTATAGGAGGAGCAAAAGATAAATTAAAATTAGCTCTGCTTGAACGAAAAATTATTATTAACGTCTAAAGCCCATTGACAATGAAGTGCTGTTCCATAAATTAAACAATCTTCATCAATTTCAAATTGTGGATCATGACAAATATTGGTGATTCCCTTTTTGCTATTTGCGCAACCTAGAAAAATATAACAACCTGGAATTTCTTTTAAATAATATGAAAAATCTTCTCCTCCAAGTGAAGGTAAGGCATTGAATGATTCATTATTTTTTTCTGGGAATAATTTTAATAAACAATGTTTTGTGTGATTAATACTGGCGGCGTGGTTATTTAAAACAGGATAGCCATGATCAATTTCAAAATGTGTTTTAACTTGATATGCAAGTTCAAATCCCTTTAATATTTCTTTCATTCTATTAATAATGAGTTGACTGATTTGTGCATCAAAAGTCCTAATAGTACCTTCAATAAAAACTTTTTCAGGAATCACATTATGAGTAGTTCCACCATGAAATTGCGTGACAGATAAAACAGCAGTATCTTGAAAGTAAATATTTCGTGATACTATAGTTTGAAATGCTGAAACCAATTCTGCACCAATGACTATAGGGTCAATGGCTTTATGGGGAATTGAGGCGTGGCCACCTTTTCCAGATAAATAAATTCTAAAAGTATCGGGCTTACCCATAGATGGGCCAGTTACTAATCCATAGTTTTTAACTTCAATGAGAGGCCAAACGTGCATCCCAAAAATTTCATCAACTCCTTCTAAACAACCATCCTTGATCATTGCAGGAGCTCCACCTGGGAAATTTTCTTCATTGGGTTGAAAAATAAAACGAACATGTTGGGATAAAAGATGTTGGTTCTCAGATAAAATCTTAGCGGCCCCAAGCAACATTGCTGTATGGGCATCATGTCCACACATATGGGCTTTTCCTGGATATAAGGATTTATATTCACACGAATTTAGCTCTTGTATAGGAAGAGCATCCATATCTGCCCGAAGAGCAACGCGACGTATTCTGGATTGATTGATTAGATTTTTAGAAGGTGCTTCTAGATCAGCAACAATGCCAGATTGTCCAATATTGATTTTAATTTTTATATTATTAAATTTTGATAATTCTTGTACCACAAAGTTTGCAGTTTCATGAACAGCAAATCCAAGTTCAGGCCGTTGATGGATATGCCGTCTGATTTTTTGAATGTACTCAAAGTTTTTTTGTGCTTCTGAAAAACTATTCATTAATGTATAGTGGCATTGAAATAATAATACTGTCAATTTTTTAGATTCTAATAGTTTTATTATTTTTGATTTAGTTTTATAACTTTATTTTTAGCAATTTGAATTAATGATTCATCTGCATAGGTTTGATTTTCTCTGGGTTTAAGAGTAATAATTTTTTTATATAAATCTAATGCTTCTTTTTTGCGTTTGCCATCATCCACTTTTTCTAAAAATTCAGCAAAATTATAATTAGCATCAATTGAATTTGGAAACTTTGTTAAAACTTCATTAAATAATTTTTCAGCGCTTGTTGGATCGGCTGGAGGAACATACGCTTTTAAAATTGCTAAATTAGTTTTTGCAAGTCCCTGAAGAATATCACTGTCATTAGAATTCACTATTGATTTTAAAATTTTAATAGGTTCTTGGATTTTAAATAAAGCGGTAAATTTTTTTCCTTCAGCGATGCTTGCTAATAGAATTGCTTTCCAAATGAGTAATTCACTAGGATTTGAATATGTTGGAATTAAATTTTCTAAACTTGTAAGTAATTTTTCATATAGCTCAACTTTGATGTCTAAGTCTTTAGAGTCATCAAAATGAATTATGGCCCACTTCATTTCGATATCATCAGTAGTTTTGACTTCTTCAATTGTAATTATAGTTGGTGAACTTGCATTTAAAATTAAACTAAAATTTAACTGGATTAATATTAATATAATAAAAATATAATTTTTTTGATTCATCGAATTACCTTTATTCAAAATTTGTTCCAACTGAAAATGGAAAATATCAAGTTAAGTCGACTATATTTATTTTTTGTAACTGACTTAATCGTAAGTATTTATTAAGAAAATTTAAACAGTAGTTGAGAGTTATTTTTATTCTTTAAAAGGTTCTTTGAAAATACTGATTAACTTTTAACTACAAGGGACTTAAAATGTGTTTTTGAAATAATTCTTTGAAATAATGTAGTTCTATAATGTAGACAAATATCATATTGAGATATTCTTCTGATCTAAAATATATAATTTTCCTATTTATCGTTTGAAAGTGATACAAGGACATTTTTAAATTTTATTATCAATAAAAAATACAATAAAATAAAGTAAATCTACTTAATTTAAGTTCTAGTATGGGGGACGTATGATTAAATATAGAAATTTAAATTCTTTCAAGAATAATTCATTAATTTTAATATTTTTTTTGATCTTAATTATTACTTTTCAAAACTGCTCTAAACAATCTGGTTTAAGTCTTAAGATTTTAGAGGGTAAGGGTTTAGAATTGAAATTATCAAGTTCAATGCCATTCAGCGTTGATGAAACGAGTGAATTAATACCAATCGAATTAAAAATTTCATCTCCAGTGCAGACATTTACTGAGTCAATGATTGAAGTTGAAAATGCTACTATTTCTGAATTTAGTGGAGAAGGGACTGAGTTTAAATTTAAAGTTAAACCTATTAATTTTGGACTTGTTAAAGTTTCAATTCCAAAAGGTGTTTGCGTAAAGAGAAATTCAAAAATACCATGTGCAGAAAGTAATACACTCCAATTTAATATAGGTAATACGGCTCCAAGTGTCACGCTAAGTAGTTTTAATAATGCTAAGATTGTTTCAGATAATTTTCAATTAAGAATCTTGTTTTCAAAAAAATATTTTTTTTCTGATCTTGGAAAGCTTGAAACAATAAATGCAAAATTACAAAATCTAAGCCTTAATTCTGATAATCCATGTGAGTGTGAGTATTTTGTTACAGTAGTACCCACTGCAAAACCAAAAGAAGAAATATCAATTCGATTCAAAGAAAATATTTTTTTCAATAAATGGGGGCTTGGAAATCTTAGTTCTAATATTTATAAAGTTGTTTTTGATGCTGTCATTCCAGAAGTTATTTTATCAACTCAAGCACTTGATGAAGTTTTTGGAACTTTCGAGGTTTTACTAATTTCAAGCATTCCAATACCACCTGCAACTCTTCTTAATGAAACAACCTTAGGAGTTATAGGAGGAAAACTAATTAACATTAAATCGGTTGATAGTTTTAAAAAAATTTTAGAAATTCAACCCTCAGGTGCTAATGATATTTATTTACAGATGAAGGAAAATGTAATAATAAATCAATGGGATTTGGGTAATTTAGAATCAAATAAGCTTGAAAAAAAATATTCTGATTCTAAATTTGAAATTACTTTTCCTACTCCTCTTATAACACTAAATGGTAATAATGTTCATAGCTATAAAATTGAAGGGATATGTCCGTATATTGGTAAAGATGTTAGAATTTATATCTATAAACCAAATCACACCCCCGTTGCAACTTCAGCTTGCGAGCAAAACATGGAAACTGGGCGATCTGAATTTAAATTTTCCGCAATTGATTTTGGAAGTGATCTCTCTGTTGGAAGCTATCCAATTAGTCTTGAAACAAGTGATCCATTAAACTATCTCATTAAAAAAGAATATTCCATTACTATGGCTCCAAGCATAAATCCAATTGATCAAAATATTGTAACAACTCCAAATCTAGTTTTCTTTAAAGATAAAATTGTTGAGCAATTAAATACACAAATTTATTCTAATGAAGTTTACATCTCTGGTTTAGCTGAGGGAGTTGAGCTTACTTTAAGTTTTGATCAAGCCACAGCTTCAGATTTAGATCCAAAATTCAAAGTTATAAGAAATGGAGCACTTGTTGCCGAGGCAATAACTGCGAAAGTTCAAAATGGTGATATTGTACAGTTATCTATGGTTTTGATCAATAAAACTCATGGCGATATTCATTCAGTTAATGTACATATTGGTAATACATTCTCTACGAAATGGAAAGTAAAGTATCATCTCCCAGATGCGGAATCTATTATTTTTGTTTCAAGTAAAAATATTGGAACGACAAATTTTCTACATGGATCAATCTCAACTGCTAATAAATATTGTAATGATATGGCTATTGCTGCTGGATTTAAGGCAAACAAACCTGTTTGGAAGGCAATGATTGCTGAGGCTGATTTATCTTTATATGATAAAATGCCATGGGCATGGAGTAGATTATATCGAACTGATGGGGCCTTAGTTGCATCAGGACTAAATCGGCTTCTCGAAGAAAATTTAAATAATTCTATAAATAGAACTGAAACAGGTGCGCTTTCACAATCTACTATGGTCGCCACAGGATTTGCTGATAGTAAAGGTTCAATTGGTACGTCTAACACTACAAATATTACATCAACAACTCCACTTGAAACAAATACTTCATGTACTTTCTGGACAACAGGGGGAGGGCCGGGTGTAGGAGGAAGTGTTTCTGTTGGTGATCCTTTCTCAACTAATGCTACAAAGTGGTTTTATAGTAGTATTCCTCGAATAAGTAGTTGTTGGGATCATCCACAGCCAATTTATTGTGTCGCAGATACAAGTACAGAATTATTCGATAGTCCAATGGATGTTTTTTTTCCTCCAAGAGGAACACCTCTTCCTCAAGCTAGAGTGACTTCAGATGAGGTATTGATAAAAGGAATTACAAAAGTAGCAACAGTAGTCGTATTAGGTACTGATGGCAATCCTAAGCTGTCTATCAATGGAGGTGAAGAAATATCTAATGGTAAAGTCTCAAATGGGGATATTTTAAGAATCCATCTTAATACACCATCTGTTCTGGGGGTAAGTAATTCAGTCACAATTAAAATTGGTCCAGATACATATTCTTGGAAAGTCACCTACATTGAACCAAATTCTACAGCTAGAATTTTTGTAAGTTCGGTTCATGGATATGGATCATTTTTTAATCCATCCGGAGTCTTGACCGCTGATTACACTTGTACCGATCTTGCGACAAAGGCAGGTTTAGGTGGTTTATGGACCGCAATTCTTTCTGATAAAACAACTAATGCTATAGATAGAATTTCGTTAAATTGGGCGAAAGTTATTTTAGTCGACGGAACTCAAGTGGCAACCTCGATCAAACAATTATTTGGTGGAATTTTAGATCATGCTATTTCTAAGGATGAATATGGTAAAGATCTTAGCTTAGACCCATACCGTTCAGTTTTGACTGGCACTCTTGCTAATGGAAATCGAGGTAGCGACGTTTGTTCAGTACAAAGAATAAATATTGGTGATTTGAATGCTGTTGACGGTTCATGGATGAATGTAAATTCAGTTGGATGTTATTCAATTGAAACTCACACAAATCCACGTATTTATTGTCTTGAAAAAAAATAACCGAAGAATTTTTTGGTGATCACCATTTTAGAAAAAATGGCGGGGTCGACTATTCTCAACACCTCGAATCAATACTAAATGATAAGATGTTAAAAATCAAGGTATTTGATTGTGATTGAATAAAAAAAAGACCTTAGAGTGGTGGAGGTTCCAAACTAAGGTCTAAAAAGGAGACGAACAACTGTCTATACTAATATAGTGATAAAAATCTTCCTGATTCTTATAAATATATTTTAATAATATTTTTTAAAAACTATAAATCCCACTTAGATGTTTTATTAACTTCAAATTTAACTAACTCTTTTTGAAGTGATATTAAAACTCGTATTATATCCAGTCTTTCTGAAGGACTGTTTGTTTTATCCAAATCAATCTTCAATAATTCATAAAAATTTAGTAAATCATTTAAACTTTCCTGGGGTGACATTTTATCCTCTTCTTGTAAAGTGTTGTAAACTTATTAAGTACACTATTATTATACCATAAAATGACATATCATGTCAAGCAATATTTACTACCAAATACTACAAGTATATATTATAGTAATAAATAGAGGTGCTTATGAAGAAAACTAAGTTAGAAAAAAAAAATAAAGTTATGGATAGAATTGCAAAGAAGAGAGAATTGAGTGCTAAAAGGAAGGTAGGATTATACCTAACAGGTCTACATATTGACCTTATTAGTAAGTATACACAGGAGCATAGTATTAGTCTAAATGAGTTAGTAGATGAACTGATTTTAGATTTTATCAACCAAAACCTACATAAGGAATTGTTAGCCGCAACAACAATTGAAGGCACGTTACTTTATAGTAAATAATACTAGTAAATCCTACAACCACTTTAAACAACCATAAAACCCTCTTCCTTGAGTTTAACATTAGGTTAGGGTGATTGTGGCTACCCTTATATTAAAATCAATTTAAAGCCCATCCTTGAGCGTTTAAACGATTTATGGAAAGAGGGGGGACGCGGAACTTGGGGGTGATAGGTCTTATATTCTTTTGGATTATATTTTATATGTATAGATAATTATTAACCAGCAAACTCAAATTTACCGATTATATATTTAATCTTATACATTTCAGAAGCATCTATTAAATCGTCAGAATTTAATAGTGCAGATAGATTACCATTCAGTAAGTCTTTCTCTCTTAACGATAAATAAAACTCAGAACTATCTCTAAAACTATATGTGCTATCATATAACCAACCAAGAATTGGTTTGTTTATACTATACACATCATCGATAATTTTGATAACCTCATGTCTTGGTTTATCAACTAATTCTGTTTCTTTAACAGGTACAGGTTTAGAAGATGTTAACGGTTCTATTTTAACATCCTCAGGTCTTTTAATTTTTACATCTTCTGTTCTTAATATTTTATTATCTTCAGACCTTACGACCTTATGGTCTTCAGGTCTTAATATCTTATTATCTTTATAACTTAATATCTTATTATCTTTGGTTCCCATGTCGGTTCCCTCTCTCAAATTTGAAGAATTACGGGAAACAAAATCAGACACTTCTTTTTGTTGTTTGATACGGTCAATTTTACGGTCAAGGTAACTTAATAGATATTCATCACATACTTCGTATCCTGTAGCAGTTAAACCATTATCAGAATCCTGAAATTTAGAGATATAACCATCTTCTTGTAATTTTGATAAGATTTTACTGTATAATGTAGTCTTAAACCCAGTTCCTTTAGTTGTTTTAAAATTCATATCAGATTTAACTAGTTCAAGCATACCTTTTCTAGATATTGCAAAGAAAATACGTTCTTGATTTAGAATTGAATTTAATACGGATACCATTGCTTTTGAAACACTGTCGTATTCATTAATATCATTATACTGTTCTTTTAACCAATCCCACACCTCATGAGGTAATCCATTTTCATTTGATAAGTTTCTGGTTAACGTTAGATGCTCTAAGTTTTTTACATCATCATTTCTTGATTCTGCTATACTTTTTCTTTTTACTTGTTTCTGTATCATTGTTGTTTCCTTTTTTTGTTATGTTCCTATACCTATATGTTAGAGTGATAATAATTTAATTTTGATTAGTTTGTTTCATATTGAACCCCTTAAAAATTAATATTGTATTTCTACAAATTGTTTGTTATATTAAGGAGTATATAGACTACTAAATTTATATACCCCGTTAATTAAAAATCTAAAAATCCACCCAACCAATATTATACCACATTATAAAAATCCAAAATAGATGTTATTATTCTAACATTTGTAAACTAATTCTACAGTGATAATTATAAATCATCTCCTTTTCTATATGTTTGTTTTTTAATATTAGAGATTGGATACAGAAATTGTTGCTCCATATACCAAGCAGTATTTTTATCAGATTCGAGTAGTTCACCATACTCACTCATCATCATCGGATTACTCCAACCAACAATTTTAACAGTTGCTTCATCGTAGGTAGGATTTAAATTTACTATACAAAAAAGGTATTTAGTTAGAAGGTTTTCTTCGGTCATTTGTTTGGTCTGAATAATTAATCTACCTGTACGGTAATGAGTTGTCTTTACCTCATAATTACCAACATCTTTTATATTCTGTTTATTTTCAGAAAAGAATTTTTGGTCATATACAAAATTAGGAACAGAAATATTAAAATATTTAGCAACAGCATACTCACCACATAGTCCCACTATTTCAGAATGTGAATGGTCTTTACCTTTGCTATTCATGAAGATTTTATTGATATGATTACCAGCATTCCTATTAGACTCAGTTCTAGCATTAGCATATTTTTTAATTTCTTCTAACTCCTCTTTATTTAATTTTAATATTACTACATCTTTATCAGTAACAAATCTTAAGCTGTTCATTTTATTTATCCTTTAAATTATAATGTTAAATCTTAATTTTCTTATCAAAGAACTGCGTTTCAGTTTCATCTCTATTAGGTCGTTCTAATTCACCTCTAGAATAAACATCTCTTAAAGCAGCATTTCGTTTATCCCAATGTTTCTTCTCTTTAGGATTAAATAATTCACTGAAATAAACTTCATAAGTTTCTAAGGCTGGATTGTTTTTTTCTTTTAAAAGTTGTTTTATTAATTCTTGTAAATCTTCATCTGCAAGCTGACCCGTACAATTTAAATACTTATTACAGTAGAAATAAAATTTTTGTTGTTGTGATTGCATGTTGTCTCTCTTTCATTTTTTTTAGAGAGAATAATTTCTCTCCTACTATATATGTTAGAATGAAAGTCGATTTTCTTAGTTTTTTTGAATTATTTTAAAAATATTTTTTAAGTAGTTATTAAGTAGTTATTAACAATTATTTTCATTTTTAGGTTATTAGAGTCAGACATTTTATCACTATAGAATTAACCAACTAGAGGAGTGATAATGATTCTAACAATTCAAATATTAATCGTATCAGTTTTTGTACTGTTACTTTATCAACTAACGAAAGTTCATTTAGGTTTAGTTAAACTTTCAAGAGCATCTAAAAAACTTAGGAGTCTTTATGAAGAATAGAGTCATAATTGATGAAAAAATTATGTGGGGTTTGCAGAGTGGTCTGATTAGTGATAGCGATTCAATTATACCACATCTAAAACGTTACAGAGACAATCCCACAGAGAAAAATAAAGAGACTTTACTTTGGTTAAATGAATATTGGCTGGGAGTAAATTCAACTTTTTTAAATGAACGAATAAATTTTCCAGAAGAGATGAAGATTGAGTTAAGAAGCGAGCATTATCAACGTCGTAAGTCGGTTTCTAATCATGCTGTTAATCTAACAGATGATATGAATCTTAAAGTATTAGATTCAAATACACGAGACATGTTACCAATTGAAGAATTTATTTTGGAGAATTATATAATTCTAGTACCTGATGGTAATTCATTTTTAGTTTCAATGGATGACATACGGAATGGGTTCAATGTTTTTTCTTGTTCTGACCTTAGTAATAATCAAATGGGCTTTCTTTTAAAAAAATTTAATAAAATCCAAAAAAGATTAGGTCGAACAGAAGTTCAAAAAAAACAAACCACGAGAAATGGTAAAAGAGTCTGGTTTTACAATTTAATTAAACGTTAATCCATCAGTCTGCATAAAATAGTACCAATGTAATGTATAGAAGAATTAAAATTAAAGAGACTGAATCTAAGTAAGTCTCAATCTTCTAACTACTACAACCCCTTAAATGGGACGATTAGGAGTCAATCTTGTCAAATACACCATCAATTGATGATTTAAAATCCACTGCTGATTTAATATCATTCATTCACCAAACAATATCCCAACGTATTCAGTATTATCCTGAAGAATTTAATATAGCTAATAAGTCAATTCTTCTTTTAAAAGAGATGCATTCTAAAATTGTTACTCAAATTGAAGAGTCTTCGGCTAAAGAAGGTTCTAATGAGTAATAAGAAACAAGAAAAAAAACCTACAGAGTCAAAATCATATTTCAGATTAGAGCGAGAAGCATCAGGATATGCAATTTATAAAATAAATGGTGAAGTTGTAACAAAAATAAGTGAACCAGATGCTTATGCAATATCAATCTCTAAATTACAAAGATTCATTAGAGAGGATATTGGTTTATGAACTTTAATGATATATTAGTGTTTTTAAAATTAATCGACCAAAATGATAATACATTAAGTTTAACAACTCTAAGTTTGTATATCGCTTTATTTAAATTAGCATTAAGTCCTACAACTAGTTTCGTTGAAGTTTCAGGATTTTTAATCGCTGCTGGATTATATCAAGGTAAGAAATTAATTAATGGAATGAGTAAGCCTGATGTTACAGAAGAGCTAAATATAAAACTTACAGAAGTTTCAAATGTATTAAATAAAGTCGAAGAATTACAATCTGAAGTTACAAGATTAAATCTGAAGGTGAAATAAAATGTTATTATTCATCTTTATAATCACATTACCGTTTATGATGCCACTGTATTTAATGACATTAGCATCAGTCTTTGGATTTGTATTAGGAATACCTAACTTTATTTTAAAGGTATTATCATGACTGAAGAATCAAAAAATAAACTAATAGAATTAATCCAATTGGCTTGTGAAGAATCAGAAGATTTTAAAACTAAGTTTGAATATTGGGTAATCAAGAGAAAAAAGAATCCTGATAGTGAATGGTTGTTAAACCAACTAAAACAAGCATTAGGACCTAATAAGTTAGAACAAGCATTATACAAATTTAGAATAAAAATTGAATGAGGAATGAATAAATGCCGTTTGCACCTGGACATAAAAAACATCCTGATAGTGGTAGAAAACTTGGTCAAAAGAATAGAAAAACTATTTTAAAGGCTAAGGATGTACTCTTTGATAAAAGTATTAATCCAGTTGAAGAGATTTTAAAACTAATGCCTGAGTTAAAACCTTCTGAACGTTTAGATGCTTGGAAGTTTTTGATGAACTATATTGAACCAAAAGTTAAAGAACAATCAAATGATGAAGATGCTGAAGAATCATCTGAAGAAACTCAAAACATATTAGAAATAATCCCTAAATTATAAAATGACATTAAGAGAAACATTAGAATCTATTTTTAACTCATTAAAGCCTATTCAAAAAACAATGAGCCAGGCATTTCTTTACTCTGATAAGAGAAAGTATGTCATTCATTGTTCAAGACGAGCAGGCAAGTCCCATTTTCTATGCGCACTAGCAATTATATTTGCTTTATCAAAGGCTAATTCACAAATCAGGTATGCATCTGTAACTCAAAAATCAGTTCGTAAAATGATTCATCCAATTTTTAAACAAATTGTCCAAAATATACCTCACAAATATAGACCAAGATTTAATTCACAAGAAGGGGCTTATATATTCCCTAATGGGTCTATGATTCACGTAGCAGGAGTCAACAATGGTCAAGCGGATAATCTTAGAGGTACAGCATCAGATTTATGTATTGTAGATGAAGCAGGATTTGTAGATGAATTATCCTACTTAGTTGATTCTGTTTTAATGCCACAAATATTAACTACAAATGGAAAGTTGATAATGGCATCAAGTAGTCCATTGTCTCCAGCACATGAGTTTACTGATTACATAAATGAAGCAAAAACAAATAATGCTTATTCAAGTTATAAAATTTATTCAGCGGGATATTCAAAAGAATTGATTGAAGAGTTTTGTAGAGAAGCAGGTGGACCACAATCCACAACTTGGAGACGTGAATATTTAAATGAGTTGATTGTTGATGACCAGTTATCAATTATACCTGAATGGGACTCTAAACAATTTGTTAGAGAAACTATAAAAGACGAATATTACGATTTATATCATAAATATGAATCAGCCGACTGGGGTGTAAGAGACAATACGGCTATATTGTTTGCTTACTATGATTTTAGAAAAGCAACATTGTATGTTGAAAATGAAATATTATTATCCGGACATGATACAACTACAAAAAAAATATCAGAAGAAATTGACAAGATTGAATCAACACTAGGATGGAAAGATGTTTACCGTCGTATTGGTGATAATAACGAATTAATCCTAATGCAAGATTTAGGTTCAACTTATGGCAAGTACTTTATACCAACAAATAAAGATTCATTAAGTGCAATGGTTAATGAAGCAAGATTATTCATCCAAGCAGGAAGATTAAATGTTAGTCCTAATTGTACTAATTTAATTGGATGTTTAGATTATGGTGTATTCCAAGACACAAAAAGAAATACATTTGGTCGAAGCAAATCATTAGGTCACTATGACTCTTTAGCAGCATTAATATATTTGATTAGAAATTTAGACCAACACACAAATCCAATTTCAATTTCACATAATGTTTCTTCATATACTCACTATATACCTGAAGAACAAAACTCAAATCATGAAACTTTAAAATCATTATTTAAATAAAACACAAACAAAATTTAAGGAATAAATACCATGTCAGATGTATATTTTGGCTCAAGGCCGACTATTGAAATTTCAAAGTACTTATTAGAAAAAGTACAAGATTATCATAACTACTTGTCCAATAGTGGAATGTTAGAGCAATTAAGAAAGAGTTATAAAACTTTTAAAGGCGATAGTTATATTGATAATCTTCAATCAGGATTAAAGGCATATCAAACTAACCACTATGCTAATCTGATTCGTCATATTTCAATTATGACTACATCTCAAAGACCTGCATTTCAAGCAAGAGCAATTAATTCAGATTTTGAATCACAATCTAAGACTATTTTAGCAAATGGATTACTTGACTATTATATTAGAGAAAAAGGATTAGAAGACTTATTCAGAAATGCTGTTGAACAGTCTTTGTATTTAAGAGAATCGTTTTTAAAAGTAGATTGGTCTCCAGAAAAAGGTGAGATTGTTGGTATTGACCCTGAATCTACACAACCGATTAAAGAAGGTGATTTAAGTTTCAAATTATTAACAATCCTAGAAGTTGTTAGAGATGTAAACAACTACGGTAAACAAGAATGGTATATTACAGTAGAGAAGAAAAATAAGTTCGACCTTGCTAAACAATATCCTGAATTAGAATCAAGAATAACAAGCATATCATCTTCTAACAGTAAGTTTAAAAATTACGAAGCAACCTTAAATCCAACTTATATTAAACAACCTAATTCTGATTTAATTAATGTATATACTTTTATTCATGATAAAACGACAGTATTAGAAAATGGTAGAATGGTTGTATTTTTAGAAGATGAAACTGTTTTATTCGATGGTGGATTACCTTATCAAAAACCTTATATATTTAAAATAACCCCATCACAATTACCTGAATCATCATTCGGTTCAAGCCCGGCAATGGATTTATTACCGTTACAAACTGCACTTGATTCTTGTTATTCAACAATCCTAACTAATATGTCAGCCTTTGGTGTGCAAAATATTGTAAGTGAAAAGGGTGCAGGATTAACTGTAAATCAAATTGGTGAAGGTCTAAACTTAATTGAAATTCAAAAAGGTTTTCAACCTCCACAACCATTACAACTATTACAAACAAGTCCTGAAGTTTATAACTTTGCTAATTCATTAATACAGAATATGGAGAACATTTCTGGTGTTAATAGTGTTGCTAGAGGTAATGCTCCTGCAAGTTTAAGTGGTGCGGCTCTTGCTCTAATCCAACAACAAGCCCTATCATTTAATGCTGGCGTACAAGCTTCATATAACCAATTACTAGAAAATGTGGGCACTGCAATTATAGAACTACTACAAACATTTGCTTATTCACCTAGGATTGCAACTATTGTTGGTAAAAATAATAAAAGTTATATTAAAGAGTTTAGCAATCAAGACCTAATGGGAATAAATAAAGTAGTTGTTGATTCAGCAAATGCTTTAACAAAAACACAAGCCGGTAAAGTTGAGATTGCAAATAACTTACTACAAACAGGATTAATAAAAACTCCTGAACAATATATACAAGTATTGACCACAGGCACTATTGACCCAATTTTAGAGTCTAATCAATCACAAAACTTATTAATCAAAGATGAGAATGAATGGTTACTTGAAGGTAAAACAGTAATTGCAATAATGACTGATAATCATAGTGAACATGTAATCAACCATGCAACAGTGTTAAATTCACCAGAAGCAAGACTGCAACCTCAAGTTATACAGAACGTTTTAAATCATATTCAAGAGCATATTAATTTAAGTAAAACACAAGACCCAATTCTTGCAGCGATGTTAAAGCAACAATCTTTCATGCAACCACCACAAGGACAAGTTAATCCTGAAACAATGGATATACAAAATCCAATAACTCAACAAGCAGAAGCAGTAAATTTACCACAACCAGCACAATCACCACTTTAATTTAATAAGGAATAAATAATATGTCAGAAAATAATAGTACAACAACACAAGCAACAAGCAATGAAACATCTAATCAACAGGATTCATCTATAACGAATCAGAATCCTCAAGGTGAGACGAATAAAGAACAGTCTCAATCAATACAACCACAGAAGAAAAAATACGTCTATAAGGCTGATGGTAAGGATTATGAAGAAGAACTTGACGATGCAGAAATTAGTAGAAGATTAAGTTTAAGTAAAGCCGCTCAAAAAAGAATGCAAGAAGCGGATAAAGTAAAAAATGAAGCACAAAAGTTAATGGATGAATTAAATAATAATCCAATGGCTTTATTTAAAAAGTTAGATGCTAAAAAAGTTAGAAGTGCTGCTGAAGAGTTTTTATTTGAACAAATACAATCTGAAATGATGAGTCCTGAAGAACGTCAAAGACGACAAATGGAACAGGAATTAAAATCCTATAAAGACAGAGAACAAGCAGAACAAGAAGCAACAAAAGCAAAACAATTAGAAGAAACGGCTAAACATTATCAAGAATCATTTGATAAAACTATTACTGATGCTTTGAAAGAGTCTGGATTACCTAAACATCCAAAGACAGTTGCTAAGATGGCTCAACTATTAATGCGTAATCTTGACTTAGGATTAGAGTTATCACCACAAGAATTAGTCCAAGAATTAAGAGAAGAATATATTTCTGATTTTAAAGATTTATTTGGTGCTAGTGAAGCAGACCAATTATTAAAGTTATTAGGTGATGACGTAGCAAAAAAGATTCGTAAATATGATATTGAGAATTTAAAGAAAAATAAAACTTCTTCAAATCAAACTAATATTATCCAACCACAGTCTAATAACCAACCATCACAGAAGATGAGTAGAGATGACTGGAGAGAGAACTTAGAATTAAAAGTAAAAAATATGAAGTAATCCATGAGTTGGGCTTTTTTATTACCAATATAGTAATGAGAGAGCCTAGCGTGTCTATTTAGAGGATTAGTAATCTATACCCTTTTGTATTGTACATTCTATACCTTTCTTAAATCAAACGTAAATCAATCAAAGACGGCATCAGTCCTACCTTTAAAGCATTTACAAAAAACAAATCAAAAACATTCAAACCGCTTAGTCGGTTAAAAAATTATTTAAGGAAAATATAAAATGTCTCAATACAATACTACATCCACTATGGATGGATTATTCAAAACTCTTTATGGTGATTCACAAATCAATCTAGTTCCAGAATCAAATGTTCTTTTAAACTTAATCAAATTCAGAGAGTCAGAAAAATTAGGAAAAGATTATAAAGTTCCAGTTACTCTTGCTAATGAACAAGGTGCTACTTACCTTGCTGCTGGAGATGGTGTCACTACCCTTAATGACTCTATTGCTATGACAAGTAAAGAAGCAGTAGTTAACGGTGCTCAATTAATCATGAGAGGTGCTCTTGATATGGAGTCTGCTTCTAAAGCAGCTGCTCAAGGTCCTAAAGCATTTAAAGATGCTACTCAATTGCTAGTTGAAAACTTAACTGATTCTGCTTCTAAAAGATTAGAGTTAATGTTCCTTTATGGACGTTCAGGATTAGCAACTGTTTCTTCTCTTAGTTCACAAGTTATCACTCTTACTACTGCATCATTTGCTGAAGGTATTTGGGCTGGTATGGAAGGTGCTGTAATTGACGTTTACACTTCTGGTGGGTCAGTTAGACAAGCAGGTCTTGTTATTTCTTCTGTTGATTTAGATGCAAGAACAATCACTGTAACTGGTACAACTACTGGGATAGTCAGTACAGATGTTGTTTATTTTAAAGGTGCTTATGGAAAAGAGTGTTACGGATTAGATGCAATTATAACTAACAGTTCAAGTCTGTTTGGAATAGATGCTTCTGCTTATGCATTATGGAAAGGTTCTTCTTACTCTGCCGGTTCTGCTGCTTTAACAATGACTAAAGTTCTTTCTGCTGTTTCTAAAGCAATTGGAAAAGGTGGATTGAATGAAGAAGTTATTTGTTTAGTTAATCCTAAAACTTGGAATAACTTAAACTCAGACCAAGCCGCTCTTAGAATGTATGGTGATGAAAAATCAGAAGCTAAAAACGGTTTTGAAGCAATCACATACAGAGGACCTAACGGTAAAATTTCTGTAATCGCTCATAGTTATATTAAAGAAGGTGAGGCGTTTATATTCCCTCCTAAAAAAGTAAAACGAGTTGGTTCACAAGATTTATCATTCGTAAACCCAACAGGACAAGTATTTATGCAAGTTCCTGATAAAAATGCTTATGAATGTAGAATCTACGGGAATCAATCTATATTCGTTGAATGTCCAGCTAAGTGTGTAAAAATCACTTCTATCGTAAATTCTTAAAGTAAATATAAGCCTCATTCTCAAAATTCTCATCTTGAAGCCTCAACCTAAAAAATTGGGGCTTCTTTCTTCAATAATCCTTCTATCAAAAATAAACAATGTAAGGATAAAAATAAATGTCTACAAACATTTCTCTTAATGGTTCTACATACTCCATACCCTCTGAAGGTGATTCTAACTGGAGCACAAATGTATCATCATATTTAATCGCTTTATCAACAGGTGTATTATCAAAATCAGGTGGAACATTCACCCTAACATCAGAAGTAGATTTTGGTGCTACATATGGTCTTAAATCAACATATTTTAAATCAAGAGCAACAAATCCAGCATCAAGCGGACAATTAAGACTTGGTAATGCTGAATCAGTAAAATGGCGTAATGCTGCAAACAACGCTGATTTGGATTTAACAGTTAATGCTTCAAATGCTCTTCAATACAATTCTTCAAATGTTATTATAGCAGGTAATGCTTCAATAGTTAATGCTGATGTAAATGCATCCGCTGCAATAGCATATTCAAAATTAAATTTAGCAACATCAATAGTAGATGCTGATATAAATGCTTCAGCTGCAATTGCTTATAGTAAATTAAATATTGCTAATAATGATTTAACAATCGCTAAAACTAATGGTCTACAAACTGCTTTAGACGGCAAAATAGCAAACACACTCACTACAACCGCAGGAGACATGATTTATGCGTCTTCTGCTAATACTCCAGCTAGACTACCTATTGGTTCTTCTGGTCAAGTATTAAAGACTGTTGCTGGTGTTCCAACATGGGCAACATTCTCAGGTGGTATAAACTATTTATCAAGTAATCCTGATGCTGAAGGTGGAACTACAGGTTGGGCTACTTATGCCGATGCTGCTGGTACAAGTCCTGTGGATGGAGTGTAACAATGCACTCAATTTACTTAATCACTAATTTAATTAATCAGAAAGTTTATGTAGGAGTTTCAAGTAATCCTGTTAAACGGTGGAATAGACACAAATCTAATGCACAAAGAAAGCAGAATCATCCACTTTATAATTCAATAAATAAGCATGGTTTGGAAAACTTTAAGTTTGAAATTATTCTTAATAATCTGACTGAACTACAAGCCTATCAAAATGAAAAAGAACTTATCATTAAATACGACTCAATCAATAAGGGTTTCAATCTTAGTTCTGGTGGAATCGGTGGCGGAACAGGAATTAAAAGAACTGAATCCGAAAAGCAACGCTTAAGTGAAATAGGTAAAAATAAAGTATTTACCTCTGAATATCGCAAGAAAATAAGCGAAGCACTCACTGGTAAAAAGCACACTGAAGAATCAAAGAAAAAAATGAGTGATGCTAAAAAAGGAAAATTACCTACAAATGCACAACCAATTTTAGCAATCAATTCTCATACCAAAGAACAGATTTGGTTTAAGACTTTAAAGGAACTTTCGTCGTTTCTTAAAATAGGTAAAAACACAATAAAAAAGTTTCTAACTGGAAAAACAAAACCAAGAGTTAACGGTATTTTATTTAATTTTTTTAATTCTGGTTGGGAGTTACAATGTCAATAACATGGACAAGTTCAAGTAGTGCGCCATTACGGGGTGCTAATAGTTTCTTACTCACAAAAGATGCAACAAATAATCAGGGCAGAGGTGTTAGCTTTGATTTTAGTATTGATAGTGCTGATAAAACAAAAGTTATCAGAGGGTATTTCGACTACGCTATCGCTAGTGGTACTTATGCTGACGATGACGTTACTGTTTGGATATATGACGTAACTAACGCTACATTAATTCAACCTGCTCCATACAAACTTATGAATCATTCACTGTCTTCTGATAGAATGAACTTTGAGTTTCAAGCAAGTACTTCAACATCTTATAGATTAATCCTACACATTGGTTCAACAAGTGCCTCTGCATATACTTTAAAATGTGATAACTTTGTAGTTGGTCCTATTGAGAAAGTTTATGGTTCGCCAATAACTGATTGGATAGCATATACTCCAACTGGTACTTTATCAACTAACGTATCATATACAGGTAAGTGGAGAAGAATTGGTGATTCAATAGAATTAGAAGGAACTATTGCTTTTTCTGGTGCTAATACTCAAGGTGTTGTAAATGTTTTATTACCAAATAGTTTACAGATTGATACCACTAAATTAACAGCATTAGCAACAGCAAGAGCTGTTTTGGGTAGTGCAAGAATATACGATGCAAGTACTGACCAAAGTTATGATGCTACAGTTATTTTAGATTCTGCTTCAGGCGGAGTAAGATTCTCTAGAGGTGATACAACTGTTGGTAGTATTACTGATTCTTCAACAAATAGACCTATTACGTTTGCAGCAAGTGATACAATTTCATTTCATGCATTGGCTCCCGTAGTCGGTTGGTCATCCTCTCAAATTATGTCTAGTGATGCTGATACTAGGGTTGTTAGTGCTAAGATGACTAGTATAGACGCGGTCGCTATTGCTTCCTTAACAGACGTTAAGATAACTATGACGAATAGTGAGTATGATACTCACGGAATGGTCGATTTAATTAATGACAGATTCAACATATTAGTCCCCGGAACTTATGAGTTTAAGGGAAGCTTAGAAATGGACTCTGTGGCATCAACGGCTGGTGATTTTTTAAGAATATATGCAAGAGTAGGTGGAACAACTAAATACATAATGGGCAGTCAAGGGTATAGTTCTGGAGTAACATCTTATCGAAGCACATCCGGCTCTACTATAATATCAGGTTTAGTGGCTGGGAACTATGTAGAGTTTGTGGCTAGACAGGGGTATGCTGCATCTAACACAACAGTCGCCGGTAATATCATATTCACCGCAACCCGCATCTCAGGTCCAGCACAAATCGCAGCAAGTGAAACAATTGCAGCAAGGTACACTAGCACTGCGGGTGCAGCAGTACCTGATGCAGACAATACTATAATTGATTTTGCAACTAAAGATTATGACTATACTGGTATGGTAACAACTGGAGCATCATTTAAAGCTACAGCACCAGTATCAGGATTATATGAAATTAATGTAAACTGTTTATCAAATTCAAATTCAACAGCATCAAACATAGTTGGTAGAATACGTAAAAACGGTACGGCAATAAAATCAACAGTATCAACTAGAGAGTCAGCGGCAGCATCTTATATATCATTAGTTATAGGTACTAGAATTAGATTACTTGCTGGTGAGTATGTAGACTTTATTGCTTTTGAGTCTACTAATATAAACACATGGGATACAGGTACAGGTTCAATGTCGTTTGAAATATTAAGAGTTGGTAACTACTAATGGCAGACATAAATACAGGTTCAATGCATCACTCAATTATTAAAAGTTTTGATGATGCTACAAACAGTTTAAAAACAACAATCACAAATGCTGCTGTTGATATTTCAGTATCAGCATTCACTGATAGTGTGGCCATTGCTGATGAATCAGGAAACAAAGTTACTACAACAGATGTTTCAGGTAAACGTTCATTAGATGTAAATGTTACGGATATAACTTTAGACAAATCAAATGATTCAATAGCAACAGAATCCTATGAGCAATCAACTAGGATAGATGAAGCATCAAGTACAGTAACATACTTTGGATTTGCACCAGTTGGTTCAAGTGAATCATCAAGTGTATGGAAAATAAAACGGTTATCAGTTTCAGGTAGTATTACAAAACTTGAGTATGCAGATGGTAATATTAACTATGATAACAATTGGTCAAATAGAGCAAGTTTAACTTATTCATAAGGATAAAAATATATGTCATTCGGTAATAGTACAGAAACAGACTTATTAGAGAAAATATTTAAATCAACAGCAATCCCTTGGGATGCGAATACAGATTTGTATTTAGCATTACATACTGCTGACCCTGGTGAAGCTGGTTCACAAACTACAAGTGAAGCAACTTATACATCATATGCTAGAGTTGCAGTAGCAAGAAGCGGAGTAGGTTGGACAGTTTCAAATCCCACAGCAACTAACGCTGCATTAGTTCAATTCCCAACTGCTACAGGTGGAACTAATACGATTACTCATGTGAGTATTGGAACTGTTTCTAGTGGAGCTGGTCAAATATTAGTTAGTGGTGCTTTGAATAGTTCATTAACAGTTTCTTCTGGAATCCAACCACAATTTAGTGCTGGTGCTTTAGTATTTACTCTTGATTAAGGATTAGAATGGCTGGATTTAACAGTATAAAAGAATATGTAGACGCTGAGCTTGACGGTAAGAGTAGAATCTATTCTTGGCGTAAAAGCCCTACTCAAGTCACTACCGCTGGTTTGTGGTTTGATATGTCTATGAGTCCTGGTAATCCTGTACCACAATACTATGCTGCTTCACCAATGACTAGCGTAGCAATGAGACAATCAACCGATGGTGGTTTAAATCATGGGGCTACAACTGGAACTACAAAGTATTTAAAAAGCACTATTTCAATGAGTAACTCAGCAACTGGTTTACCAATGCCAATGATACTTTGTGATTACTTAGTGTTTTATCCATTCATTGATGAAGGAACAACTGATACTCAGTCTATGACTAACTCAGTAACTCTACCTAGGTATACAGATGGTAAAGGTGTTCAAGTAATGGCTATTTCTGTTGCTGGTCGTACAGGTGGACAATCCTTTTATTTCACATACACCAATCAAGACGGAGTAAGTGGAAGAACATCTCAAATAGTAGTTCAAAATGCTTCTACAGCGATTGGCACAATAGTAAGTAGTGCTACAGCTACTTTAAACTCTGGTGGCCCATTCATTGGATTACAGAGTGGTGATACAGGAGTGAGAAGTATAGAGTCAGTAACGATGCTTGGTGCAGACGTTGGTTTATTTACTCTAGTGTTGGTTAAACCTTTAATCACTTCTCAAATCCTAGAACAAACAGCACCTACAGAAGAGAATTTACTTATAGAAAAAGCAAGTCTTCCTGAAATAAAAGACGATGCTTACTTGAACTGGATATGCATGCCGAATGGAAGTTTATCCGGTGTTAGTTTTCATGGAATAATACAAACAATTTTTACTTAAAGAGGTTTTAAATGGCAGGCTTTTCATCAATGGATGACTTTATTCAAGAGGTTAGTGCGAATGGTAAGTTCGTTCGTACTGATTGGAATAAAAACATGTTACCAACTACAGCGGCAGTTGCAGGTGAGTGGTCATGTTTAGCAAGAGGTGGAGGTAATCCTGGTGCCGATGCTTTATATAACACAGGAACCAATTTAACTTTCCAACCTGTTAGTGATACAACTACAAATGCAGCTGGTATTCAACATGGTGGAAACGTAAGTCCTGATTACAAACACATTGTAAACGCTAGTGCTTTCAGTGCAGCGGCTACAACAATGCCTGCTGTACTTATGCTTGTTGATTTAGTTGGATTCTACAGAGTCACTTCAACTACTACTATTACATCTCAAGCAATGACTAATACTCTAAGTTCTTTTAGTACATTTACAGCTGATGCAAGTACTGATATTTGTACTCATACTAATATAAACTTAATGCCTTATACTAGAGTGCAACTTACAACTACAACAACATTGCCTGCTGGTTTGTCTTTAGCTACTGATTACTACGTAATAAAAGTTACAGATTTAACATGCAAGTTTGCTACTAGTTACGCTAATGCTGTTGCGGGTACTGCAATTAATATCACTGATGCTGGAACAGGTACACATACAATAAATACATTGTTACCTCGTTACACTAATGGTGCAGGTCTTCAGGCTTTCATGTGGGCTAACAATGCTACTCCACTTGGTGCTGCAACTCCTAACTTATCATTACCAAACTACACAAACAGTGCGCAATCATCAGGTAGAGCAACTCCAACCACTTTGCCAATTGGAAAAACAGCGGCAGCAAATGGATTGATTCTTTATTCTGGAACTGGAGCTGGTAAGTACGGACCATTCATGCCTCTACAATCAGGTGATGCTGGTATTGCACAAATTAACAACGTACAAATATCAGTATCCTACGTATCAGGTGAGTTTAGTATTGGATTATGTAAACCCTTAATCGTAATGCCGATGACTACTATTGGTGTAGCAAGTGAAAGAGATTTTATGAATCAACTTCCTTCATTACCAAGAGTTTATGACGGAGCAAATCTTCAATGGTTAATTTATCATGGAGCAAATACTCCAACAAATAGTGCTTTTTATGGAAGTTTGGAATTTGCTTTTGGTTAGACTATGTATATTTACAAAATAACAAATATAAAGAATCAGAAAGTTTATATTGGTAAAACTGAACAAAAGTTAGCTAAAAATAGATTTAGTGCTCATAAAAGTTTATTACGTAGAAACAAACATTATAATACTTATTTACAAAATTCATGGAACAAATATGGAGAGTCATCTTTTAAATTTGAAGTACTTGAACAATTTAATCCTGAGATGAATTTTGATATTAATAAATTAGAAAAATACTGGATTAAGTTTTACGACAGTATGAATCCATCAAAAGGATATAACTTAACTGAAGGTGGAGAAGGCTCATCAGGTTTTAAACACACTGAAGATTCTCTTAAAAAAATAAGTTTAACATCAAAAGGTCGTAAAATGTCGGATGAAAATAAGGAAAAAGCTCGACAACGGGGATACGGGAATAGTTACGCATCTGGTGTAAAACATTCTGAAGAAGGACTTAAAAATATAGCATCAGCTTGTAAAAATCGTATATGGACTGAAGAGAGTAAAGACAAAATTAGACAATCGAAAGAGAAGTTTTCTAAAGCGGTAATTTGTATTGAAACATCAGAGATTTTTAAATCAGTTTCAGCTGTAGCAAGATTCCTCAAAACTAGTTGTTCTAACATCAGAAAAGTCTGTAACGGACAAGCTAAAATATGCAAAGGATATACTTTTCAATGGCATTATTAGGTAATAGAACCGTATTTCAAAAATCTCCTGCTACGTTTAGGAACGGTACCAGTACTGCTGGTGCTTATGCTGGACAAGTAATAAATAATCTTACTCAATCCGGTAGGAATAAGAACATCTATGTTAACTCAGGGGAGCAAACTATAAATAGGTCCAATGCTGTTCCTATGGGTTACACTCATCCTTATAACTTTGTTATGCCTCTTAAAAATGGAGGTATGGCAAGTTTCAAGAACATCTCTGCTAGTCTTAGTTCATCTATGAATATTGCGGGTGGAGTGAACGTTGATGCTGCTCTTTCTGCTTTAATGGTTTTATCAAATGCAGACATGGGATTGATAGTTTCTGCTATTGCTAATCTATCAGCATCTATTTCAGTTACTAATGCTGAATTAGCCGCTGTATTAAACATGATTGCAAATGGGTTGAATGCTACAGGTAATCTAAATACTCCAATCCTTGGGGCTATAGCGGGCATTATAGCTGATTTACAAGCTAATGGAACTATATCCTCAGCAAGTATGAATAACAGTGCCGGATTTATGTCTTCAGAGATTACTCCTTACACTACTCTTAGTCCTGAAACTTTAGCTGCTGCAATCTTAAATGCCATAATTGCTGATTACAATGACCCGGGTTCTGTAGGTGAAGCACTAAACAATGTAGGAGCAAGTGGTAATCCTTGGGCTTCTGATTTAGCAAGTAACTCTACTCCTGGAACCTTTGGAGAGAAGATTCAAAAACTTTTAGAAACATCTAAATTCATAGGATTAAAATAATGGCTAAGTTTGATATAAAAAAATCCAAGAAGAACAAAATAATTGAGAAAGTTTCTAATGTTATACCATTTAATAGTAAGCCGATTGTAATACCTAGGGATAAACTAGAAGCGGCTCATTTAAAGGTTAAACAAGAAAAAGAAAAGAATAAAAAAATGAAAATAAGTTTAGGTATATTGTTAATAATTATCACTATATTAATTATAAAAGGAAAATAAAAAATGATAAAAGATTTAGATGTAAAAAAACAAGAATTACAAAAAATAGTAGATTTTATGCAGGGTCTTTCTGATGACAAACTTAAAAGTAAATCACCTAAGTTTTCTAAGATTGAAATTGAAACAAGTGATGACCCTTCAATGATGGCTAAAATCTCTCCTGAAGATTTAGAACGAATTAAAGAATTAAAAGAGATGAAAGGTTCTGGAGTTGAACGCAATGAGCGTTTAATTGAAGACGGACTTAATCCTGATTTAATGAATAAAAAGTTTAATCAAGACATGGATGAAGAACTTGATGATGACATGTTAGAAAAACTCAAAAAATTGTACGAATAATTAATCAATAGTAAGGAAACACAAAATGAATACAACAGAACTAATCAGTTCGATTAAATTAAAAGGTGCTTTTCCTGATGATGATTATTTCACTACGACTGAATATTTAACTATCCTAAATGAGTCATTACAAACTCAAGTTTTACCTCTAATGCTTCAATTATCCGAGGAGTATTTACTTCAGGATAAAGATTATACTATTAGTTCAAGTGCTGTATATAGAATCCCTAAAAGAGCAATAGGCGCAAAACTAAGAGATGTTAAAGTTTATGATTCAAGTGGTAACTATACAAACCTCTATAGGTTAGTTGAAGAGGATAGGTCATCTAATAATACTGGATATTATATAAGTAGAAATAAGATTGAATTATCAAGTTCAATTACAAGTGGAACATTACGACTTACTTATTTTCTACAACCTCCAACATTAGTTGCTACATCAAGTTGCGGTCAAATAACTTCAATTGATACAAACAATAATCAAGTTGTAGTATCAAGCGCCCCATCTACTTTTATTACTGATGCTGAAGTTGATATAATCCAAAACTCTAACCCACATGATGTAATAAGTTTTGAAAATACTATTTCTGCAATTAGTGGAACTACTATTACATTTAATTCTACATTACCAAGTGATTTAACTGTTGGTGATTGGGTTTGTATTAGTGGTCAAGCCCCCGTTGCACTTATCCCAACTGAATTAGAAAATGTATTAGTTCAATCAGCATTATGTTTATGTTTATCCGCAAAGAAGGATAAATCAGTTGAGTTTGAAACTCAAAAATTAGAACAACTTAAAAATACAATGATTAATCTTTTAGACCCAAGAGTTGAGTCTGGTAATGATAATAAGTTTAGAGGTTCTGGTCTACTTGGTTACATACAAAATCGGTAACAAATAAATGTCACAAAAATTAAATATTAAAAATCTTGGTCTACATACGGCTGAGAATCAAGCCTCTATTCCTGATGGCAGTCTTCAGACTGCTGATAATATTGTTATTGATAACGGTATTGCAGAATCAAGAAGAGGTTTTAAACATCTTTCAAACTCATTCTCATCTGATGATAATCGTTGTCAAAGAATAACTGAATATCAAGGTAAACTTATTTCTTATAGAAGTGATGATTCTAAACTTTGTTATAATAATTCTGGTTGGAATGATTATTCGGGCACTTACTCACATCCTGATTCTGACTATGCTAAAATGCGTTTTGTTCAAGCGAATCAAAATCTGTATTTCACTACATCAGAAGGTGTTAAGGTTTTAGACTCATACAATGGAACTATTTATAATACAGGAATGGCACAGGGATTAGATGGGTCTGGTTCTACAACAGGTGCATCAGGTTTTATGACTGATAATACTCAAATTGCTTATAGAGTTGTTTGGGGCGCTAGAGATGCTAACAACAATTTATATTTAGGGGCACCTTCACAACGTATAATTGTTTCTAATTCATCAGGCGGGACTAGAGATGTTAGTTTAACTTTTACTATTCCTGATGGAATTACTACAGGTGATTTTTATCAAGTATACAGAAGTAAAGAATCCGCTAGTTCAACCAGTGAACCGAATGATGAGTTGCAACTTGTATATGAAGAAAATCCAACATCTGGTGAGATTACAGCAAAATCAATAACTTTCACTGATAGCACTCCAACATCATTAATGGGCGCATACCTTTACACTAATTCATCACAAGAAGGTATTCAAGAATCAAACAATGAACCGCCCTTTGCTCATGATATAGAGGCGTTTAAGAACTTTATGTTCTTTGCTAATACTAAAACTAAACATAAACTTAATATTAAACTTATTTCAGTAAGTGGCAGTTCTGGATTAGTTGTAAATGATACTATAACAATTAACTCTATGGTGTTTACTGCTAAAGCATCAACTACGGTTGCAGCTAGAGAGTTTAAAGTTTTTACTGCTGGTTCAGCATCACAAAATATTGATGATACTGCTAGAGAATTAGTAAAAGTAATTAATCAATATACAAGTAATACTTCAATTTATGCTTACTACACTACTGGATATTCTGATTTACCTGGGCAAATACTATTATCAAAAAGAACTGTTGATGATACAAGTTTCACTGTTTCAGTTTCTAGAAGTTCGGCTTGGAACATTGATGATGGTACATCTGATAATGAGGTTAATCCTAATTACTTAATGTGGTCTAAATATAATCAACCAGAACACACACCAGCCGCCCACTTTCAACCAGTAGGAAGTAAATCACATCCTATTAGAAGAATAGTTGCACTTAGAGATTCTTTATTTATTTTTAAAGATGATGGAATATTTAAACTTACTGGTAGTGATGGCCAATGGGTAATTGCACCACTTGATACTTCAACTGTTCTTCTTGCACCTGACAGTGCTGTAGCAGTTAACAATCAAATCATGGCTCTTACTAATCAAGGTATTGTAAGTGTATCAGATGTAGGTGTGCAAGTTTTAAGTGAACCAATAAAAGATGAAATTACTGAACTTATTGGATTAAATTATGATGCTCTAAAAACATTATCATTTGGCATAGGTTATGAGACCGATAGAAAGTACATCCTATCAACAATAACAAATACTAATGATACTTATTGCACTCAAAGTTTTGTAATGAACATGTTTACTCAGCAATGGACTAAATACAAAAAAGACATTGTATGTGGTGTAGTTTCTCCAACAGATGATAAACTTTATTTAGGTAGTGCTACTGATAAATACATTCTACAAGAAAGAAAAGATTTTTCATTCACTGATTATGTTGATGAAGAATTGCTTGGATATTCAATTGTAAGTTCATCTGATTATGATGTTGTGTTAAATACAATTAGTGGTTTAACCGTAGGTGATTTATTATATGATTCTACAAACGTTTATAGCCCGATTGTTAGCATTGATGCTTCAACTAGTACTGTTACACTAAATGATATAAAAACATGGTCTGTGGGCTCTATAACAATCTTAAAGGCAATTGATTGTAAGGTTGAGTACAGTAACCAATCTTGTAATAATCCTGGACTTGAAAAACACTTCCAAGAATTAACTCTATTATTCCAACAAAAGAGTTTTAACTCTGCTACTGTTGATTTTTATACTGATGTTTCTGGTGGATATTCTAGTGTTAGTTTAACCGGGGATTTTGGTGGCGGTTTATGGGGTAATTTTGCTTGGGGTTCAATTCCTTGGGGCGGTATAATTAGACCTAAACCAATTAGAGTAAGTATTCCAAGAAATAAATCTAGGGGTACTTTAATTTCAATAAGATTCAGTCATAGAGTTGGTTACGGGCAATTTGGATTACAAGGGTTATCACTTCAGTATTCATTTACATCTGAGAGGGTTGAATCCTAATGAAAATACAAATTACTAAACTGTTAAAAGAAGACTTTAATGATGCTCCAAATTGGATAACTAAATTACTATCACCACTGAATAGTTTTTTTAGTGATATACAATCTGGATTAAATAATAACTTAAGTGTAGTTGATAATCTTCATCAAGAGTTTAAGGAAATTACTTTTGTAAATTCAACTTCTAATTTCCCACTTAGGTTTAATACAAAATTTAATAAGATGCCTAAAGCTGTTTATGTTGCATATTGCTTTGATGAAACATCTTCAACTATGAATTTTACACAAAGTGTTTGGGTCAATTGGAGTTTTGTTAACAATCAATTGGTTATAAGCAACATTATAGGATTACCCACTTCGGGTAATAAATATTTTTTAAGATTACACCTAATATACTCATAAAAAGTACCATATATAATAGAGGATATACATGCCATTTTTACCATCTAATCAATTTAATCAAAACGATGAAGAATTAAAAAAGAAGAACTTACTTAGCGGTGAGTCTTCTAATTTTAATCAAAATACACCTCCTGGTAGTAATCAATCTTCACTAAAACCACAAAAATCATCTGGTAGTTATACAAATATCCAACAGTATTTAAATGCTAATAAAGACAATGCTGCTCAAATGGGTAATACTATTGCTGAGGGTGTTTCAAATAAGGCTGAGACTGCAATAGGTGATACAACTAAATTAGCAGGTGAAAAACAAAGTGTTGCTGCGGTTGACCCTTATTCATATTTAAATAATCCTGATGCTAATAAAGCGACTGAATATCAAGAATTAAAAGCGACTGGTGGCTATAAAGGACCAAGTGATATAAGTGGTACTGCTAATTATAATACAGCATTTAAAAGCACTAATGATGCGTTTACTGATGTTAAAAACACAACTACAGAAGATGGTAGAAAAACTCTATTAGAAAATAAGTATAAGCGCCCTGATTATTCTTTAGGAATGAAGAATCTTGATAACGTATTAGTTCAAAATGACCCTACATCAAAACAAAAATTAAATGATACTTATAATAAATACTCTAACATTATGAGTATGTTTGATAATACAACTAAAGATGTTTCTGATTCAATTGAACAAAGTAAAAATACTGCTCAAGCGAATAAGGCTAAATTTATACCAGCTGAAGAGGCTGCTTATAACAACTTGATGAACCCTATTAAAACTAGAGTTGGTCAAACTAATATTGATAATACAAATGCAATTAATCAGTTGTTAGATTCAGATTTAACTGATGCTGAATTAGCAAGTTTAGGTTTAACTAGAGGGACAAGTACCTTTGGATTAGATTATAAAAACTATGTTACACCTGATTATACTGAAAGTGGTATTAATAATGTAGCAAATGCTGATGAGCGGGCTAAATATAAAAACCTAATGGCCCTACTTGGTAAAAATGAAAACCAACTTACAGATGATGGTAAAGCAGTTAATCCTTTTAGTTTTGATAAGACTAAATTTGATTCTGATATTTCAGCAAAAAACACTGAATATAATGCTTACTTAAATGAAGGTAGTATAGGTGGATTCCAAGATTATTTAAATAACTTAGGAGCATCTGGTTCATTCAGTGGTTATGAAGGCGTAAGTGCTGGTGATATTATTAATATATTAGCAGAGTATGATTCAGCGATTGCTAACGGTACAAGAAAACCAGTTTCAGATGGCTACGCTAAGCATATGAGAAACTACATCAATAATATTAACTCTCAATTTAATTCAAATTCAAAATTATAATAAGGAATAAATAAATATGTCTAACGGTTTATTAGGTGGTGCATTTGGTGCATTGTTTGGTGGTGGTGGTGCAGATTCACAAAATGCGGCTCTACAACAAATACAAAACATTCCACTTCCAGTTTTAAAAGAATATTATCCAGAACTTTATAAACAAGTTGTATCATTAAATCCTGAACTTGAAACTGCGGTTACACTTGGTCCATCTGCAATGGAAGGTGTATCAACTGACCCAATGCTAAGACAAGCTCAGATGAAAGCATTGATGAAACTTCAAGAAGTTGGTGATGCTGGTGGAAGAGATGCTCAGTTTCTTGCTGATTCAAATCGTTTACAATCAGATGTTAATGCAAATCTACAAGGTAATCTTGGGGCAATTCAACAGAATATGGCTTTGAGAGGTATGTCTGGTGGGGGCGGTGAATTAGTTGCAAAACAAATGCAAGCACAAAACGCTTCAAACAGACAGGCTCAATTAGAAATGGATTTAAATGCTCAAGCACAAAAGCGAGCATTAGAAGCAATAATGAATGCTGGTCAACTTGGCGGTCAAATGCAACAACAGGATTTTAATCAACAGTCTCAAATTGCACAGGCTAAAGATGTTATTAATAAATTTAATACAGTTAATTCTCAAGATGTTAATATGAGAAACACTGGTATTAAAAATAATGCTAAACAATGGAATGCAACTAATACTCAAAATACTGCAAATCAAAATACTCAACTTGATAATGATGCAAAAAAATACAATCTAAATCTTCCACAACAAAACTTTGCAAATAGAGTTACTAAAGCAACTGGTGTAGCTAATCAGTTTAATAGTATTGCTAGAACTGAAGATGCTGAAAGAGACAGAAATGCTAATTTCTTAGGTGGCTTAATTGGTGCTGGTGCAATGGCATATTCAGGTGGAGGTAAAAAATAATGAACGATATTTTAAAACAATACTTAATGAATAAATATGGTAATGAAAATCCTGAACAAAAATTACAATCTGATTATGAAGAACAAAAAGTTAATCCTTGGTTAGCGTTCGCTTCTGGTGTTGGTCAATCAATGCAAGGTAAAGCGCCTGATTTAACATGGGTTGATAAACAAAATAAACAAGCATATGAAAATACTGTTGGTAAATTAGAACAGGATAAAAAAGATGCTGTTATAGATTTTCAAGCCAATCAAGATTTTAAAAAATCAAAACAAGAAGATGACTTAAATTCTAAGTTGAATGATTTAAATTCAGTTGAGACTAAAAGTTATCAAACTCTTGCAAGTAAAATGATGCCTAATCAAGACTTTTCAAAAATGTCTGGTCAGCAAATTAAAACACAACTTCCTACATTAGAGAAATTATATAAAATTGATTCTGATAAACAGGATAGGGCTATTGCTTTAAAAGAAAAGAATGAAGCAAGGGCGCTAAAATCTCATGAACTTAATTCAACAAGAAGTAAACAATTAGGAGTTTATAATAACGGATTACGGGCTGAAGAACAATATTTAAAAGCGACTAATAATGCTAATGAATATGACCCTACAGGTTCTGGACAATGGATTGATAATTCTAGTTGGGCACCAAATCTTATTAAAAATGATAAAGCAATTGAGGCTCAAGCGGCGCAAGATGCATGGATTGAGTCGTTCTTAAGGGATGCTTCTGGAGCGGCTATTGGTAAAAACGAAAGAGAAGATTATAAGAAGATTTATTTTCCTCAACCTGGTGATACTACTGATGTGGTAGCAAACAAAAAAGCATTACGTAATCAAAAAATGGAGAGTGCTGCTCAAGGTGCAGGATTATCCGATGTAAAAATTAGTCAAAATGAAAATACTAAATTTCCTAAACAAGTTCGTAAAGGTAATCAAGTTACAACTGTAATGAATGAACAAGAATTAAAAGAAGCAATGGAAGAGGGTTGGAACTAATGAGTTGGAAAAGTAGAATTAAAACTCTACCTGAAGATGGGAATAATAAATCATCTACTTGGAGAGACAGAATCCAAAATGAAGTTTCAGAATTAGAATCTGGTCTTAGAGGTACAGCCCAAGGTTTATCAATGAATCTTGCTGATGAAATTACAGGTGGCTTAGAAGCATTAAAAGAAGTTGCTTTAACTGATAAAAACTTATCAGATTATGCAGACCTTTATACAAAACATAGAGATGAATCAAGACAAGCATATAAAGAAGCAGAAGAGACTAATCCTAAAAGTTATTTAGCAGGTAATATAGCAGGTGGAATAGGTGGAGCCTTAGTTATGCCTGGTAGTGCTGCTTCATTAGTTGGTAGAGCAGGACAAGCCGCTGGAATTGGTGCAGTCATGGGTTATGGTGCTAATGAAAATAGAGATGAATTATTACAAGACATGGCTTTAAATGCTGGTATTGGTGCTGTTAGTGTTCCTGTATTAGAAGGTGCTGGTAGTTTAATTAAAAAAGGTTTAAGTAAAGCCGCTGACTATGCTGATGATGTTTTACCTAAAGTTGGAAAAGGATTTTTTAGTGTACCTGAAAAAGCGACTCAAAATTATTTACAAAATCCTGATAGAGTTAATAAAGCACGTTCATGGGGTGAGTTGGGTGAGTCAGTTTTAAACACAAGTGATGATACATCTGTATTAAGTGAAATGAATCAGAGAAGTAAAGAGTTATCAACTAAAGCATGGGAAACTCTAAAACCAAATCAATCAATCCCTAAAGCGGATATATTAAGAGCTATTGATGATGGACAACAAGCTTTAATGGTTGATGGTAATAGTATAGGTGGAGCACAGAAAAAAGCATTCAATACTTTAAAATCCTATGCTGAGGACTTAACTCCATTTAATAATGATATACCTGAGCCTTCGCTAAAAAAAATAATTCAAAACTTAGATGAGAATATTGATTGGAATAATAAATCCGCAGGGCCAACTAATGATGTTCTTAAACAACTTAGAACTTTCATTGACCAAAGATTAAAAACTCAAAACCCTGATTATGAATCTGCAATGTCTAAAACTGAAGATGTAACTAAAGCTTTAGGGCAAGTTAAAAAAGCTTTAGAAAAAAGAACCAACCCTGAAAGTTATGATAAGTTCACTAAAGTAGTTAAGGGTTTAATCAATAAAGATGAAATGTCAGATGTTAATCAAGCAGTAAATAAAATAAAAGAACACACTGGTTATGATTTAAGAAGCGATATTGTTGATTCTTGGACTAAACAACAATTTGAAAAAGGTGATGTTAACGGAAGTAGGAGAACTTTATTAGGTTCTGTAGTTGGTGGGGCTGTTGGTAGCATGTTCGGCCCATTAGGTTCGGCAATAGGAGCCGCAGCCCTTGGGAGCACTGGGTATACAGTAGACAAGTATGCTGGATTAATCTTTAAAAAGATGTTGGATGGTAGAATGACTATGGGTGAGTTTAATGAACAACTTGCACCAAGATTAGGTAAATTTGCAAAACCATTAGCTGAAGCATTGAACCGAGGCCCAACTTCAGTATCAGCAACACATTTTTTATTAAATCAAAATCCTGAATATAGAAAACTTATCAATGGGGAACAAGATTAATGGACACTAATAATTCAATACAAGAGATTAAAATTGAAATAAAAGAAGTTAATCAAAGAATTGATAAAATAGAAAACTCAATTCAATCCATTGATAAGCATCTTGCTGTATATAATGAACAATTAACTTATCATATAAAAAGAACTGATTTGGCTGAAAAGAATATTAGTTTAATTAAAGAAGAATTAAAGCCGATTCAAAATCATGTATTGATGATGCAAGGGGCGTTTAAACTATTTAGTATAATATTAATGGTAGCAGGATTGTTGTATTATGTTGTTAGTATTATCAGAGGTTAAACATGGATAATGTTAAAGACCTACTTGAATACAAAGAATCACGCTTATTAGAAAAGATTAGTGATGTACAATCTGAGATTATACTTAATCAAAGAGAAAAAATTAAAGAGTTAGAAGAAAAAGTTATTCACTTAGAAACTCTCCTTATGTCTGTTGATATTCTAAATATTAAATAGGAATTTATGAAAATACCTGGTCTACTTTATGACATTCATCTTTATGTCGTATCCGATGCTATTATAAAGAGAAAATATAAACAGCTTGCAAAGACCAAATGTAATACTGAATTATTAGGGTTTTATTCATTCGACACTAACTCAACCTATATTAATAAAAATTATCCTGAAGATGTTCAATTACATACTTTATTTCATGAACTAACCCATAGTTTTATAGCTCATTTACACGCTTATCCTGAAGAGCAAACATGCGATTTAGTCAGTTCCTATTTAGTTAAACTTACTACTGATAATAAATTTAGAAATAGTCTACTAGTTGGACTGAAAAAACACCAATAGGTATATTGTGATTACATTTAAAGAACTTGTAAAGAATACACCAATTAATGATATTCCATTAACTCATCAACATAATTTAGAAGAGTTATTACTTAGGATTAATAAATTTAGATTAGTTTATGGTAAACCTATGTCAGTCACTAGCGGTTATAGAACAATGCAAGACCATATTAGGATTTACAGTAAAATAAATGCCGAGCGGGTTAAAAATAATTTACCAGAAATAAAAGTTCCAACTAAATCATCACATCTTACGGGGTGTGCGGTAGACATATATTCACCTACAAGTGAATTAATGGATTTTTGTAAAAGTAATATTGAATTATTGGAGCAAATTGGTCTTTGGATTGAAGACGATATTTCACAACCAAGAGTACATTTTCAAATTAATCCACCATTAAGTGGTAATAGGTTTTTTAAACCATGAGAGCATTTAAATTAAATCCTAATGAAACTCAAAAGAGTTTTGGATTAAGTTTATTAATCCATTTTATTTTGTTTGGATGGATGTTTATTCAATTTAATGTAAATCCTAAAATTGAAACTAATGAACCTCCGGTTGAAATAACTTTAATAGAACCAGAACTTAAATCTCTTGAAAAACATAATAATGAACAAGACTCAAATGCTACTGTATTAAGTGAGAAGAATAATAAAAGTCGTTTAAATCGAAAGTATAAAGATTTAAACATAGCACCAAAGATTGATTTTTCAACCAGTTCAGACAAATTCTTCAAACAATCATTAGACGGAACAAACGAATCAGATGAATCAAACCTAAACACAAAAGAACTAAAATACTTCACCTATTTTAAACGTATTAGAGACCAGTTAAAACAATCCTGGCCAGGTAAAATAAAAGAAGCAGTAAAACAACTAAAACTTAAACTAACAGGTAAAAAAATAGCAACAAAACTAATTATAATCCTAGATTCAACAGGTAAAATAACTAAAATAATCCTATCATCAGAATCAGGATATAATCTATTTGATGCAGCCGCCATTGAATCTTTTAGAGAAGCTTATAGTTTTCCTAACCCTCCATCAGAATTAATCCAAGACGGTGAAATTAAACTTTACTGGCAATTTATAATACAATTATAAGTTTAAACATATATAATAGAGGTGAACATGTGTCAAACTTGTATAGATAGAGATAATGAAATTAAGAAACACGCTGAAGAGTTTTATGCTCGGGCGGGTAATAATTTAGATAATGCTCTGTATGACATTTATAGTTTGTATTCTAAATTTTCAGATAGCCTAGGGACGGCTTATAAAATGAAAATGCACTTGTACAAGCTTTATGCCCCTGAAAAATACGAAGAGGAAATGAATAAATCTTACGAAGCTTTTAAAAGAAGTATATTTAAAATATAAAAGTACTAGGCCAGGCGCTACTCTGGCTATAACTTAACTGATATAGTAATGGTCCGGGGGTATTTTATTAGTTTAAACATATATAATAGAATATTCCAAAAATATTCCTTTACAATTAGATTATTTGTTGATATAATATATCATGGGTAAACTTAGATTTGATTGTAAATTAAGTAAAAAAGTGATGACTAAATTAGGCTTACTACCTAAAAGTGAGAGGTTAAAAGTAGTAACAACCAAAACTTCAATTGAAGAAGGATTGAAGTATATTCCTACTACTGATGATGTATTTTACATTCCAGTATATGATACAAACCTTCAACTTTTATGTGAGATGAGTAAAGAAAATAAATGTATAGTTGTTGATGTATTAGACATTAATAATATTAGGGGGCGTTAAATGGGAGAATTTAAAATGAACTTAGAAACTATAGAGACTATAGAAGACTTGTTAACCCCGTTAAAACGGGCTTCAAAAAGATTTAAAGTAAACATAGATACTCCTATAAAAGATATTGAAAAGACTTTAAACTCATTAAAAAAAAATAAATCTAATATTCATGAATTAGAAATTGAAAAAGATTATATTCTAGGTAAAAACATTGAAAAAGCTAGAAAATCATTAAGAATGAGCCAATTAACTTTATCTGAAAAATTAAAGTGCTCTCAGAGTGAGGTTAGTAAAATAGAAGCTGGTGATAGACCATTATCAGAAGAAAAAATAAAAGAAATTGCAAAAATACTCTCTAAACCTTATGGATATTTTTTTCAGGATTAATTTTGTCTAGTCGGTGCGACAGGTTTGCACAGTAGCTTAAATCATAAGGTTTAAACATTCGTTTAAATTATAACTTTATTAATTTAAACATATATACTGTTAGGATTATAACAGTTGAGTAAATTGTTCAATTGTTGTATAATATAACAAATAGTCGTATAATAAAGTCCGTCTAGTCTAATATTGACTTTTTAAACTTAATAGTATATACTAAGATTGGGAGTATAAAATGTCTACTGAGAGACTGAGTAACGCAGAGAAAAATATAGAGAAGATTCAGGATTTGTATCATTCTCTTGATAAATCTGTTACGAGACTTACAGAACAGGTAAGTAATATTAATTCTAATGTTTCAAAATTAGAACAAAATTATACTAATATACAAAGCATAATGACTCAAATCCAAATAACGTTAGAAAGAAATACAAAATCATTAGAAGAGCATATGAGAAGGACTGAGCAATTAGAAAATAGATTGGAGCCAATTGAGAACTGGTATCGAAAAGTAGTTGGAGCTTCTATTCTATTGTCTGTAATAGCTAGCATTTTGGCGTCTTTTTTTATGAAATAATTAGTTTAAGGATATATTATGATTAAATTTAAAGATTACATTAAAGACATTCCGTTAAGTGATTATCCTCATTTATAGTAGGATAGTTTACACTTTTTTTAATTTAAACTCTGAACCGACTGTATCCTTTGCTTTTGCTTCTCTAATTAAAGCCTGATACATATGATTGTATTTCTCAAATATTCTAGGACTAGAGTGACCTAACCAAGTTCTTGCTAATACTTCATCACCAGTTTCACCAATTAACCAAGTAGCTCTAGAGTGTCTTAAACAGTGCCATGTCCTAAATTTTAACTTAACACTTCTAAATGCCTCTTCTAATCTTCGTCTTGCAGTTGAGTCGTCTATTAAATCAAATAAATAATAATCCTTTTTATTTGTATGTTTACTATTAGACCATAAATTAAATTTCTCTTCTGCTAATGAAACTAAATCATTCCAAAGTGTTTTATCAATGATAGGTATAGTTCTAGAATTTTTCTCACTTATTTCTCTTTTACCTTTAAATGGTACTCTTACTTTTTTATCATTCAATTGAGAATCTGATACAACATATCCAAAATATGTTATATTATTTGTTTTTAGTTTTTTTGATAATAATTGATTTTCAGGTAATAGACCTTGATATATATCCGCTAAACTAATTGCTAGTCCTTCACTAAACCTCATACCAGAAAAAAATAAGTACCTAAATAAAATTGCCTCTTGAGTATGTTTATTAGATTTTAAACTTAAATAAACTTGTTCCATTTCATTAGGATAAATTACATCATCTATGGTTCTGGATTTTATTAAATGTTCTGGGAAGGCCTCACATTTAGATTGTTTGTGTATTAGTTTTTTATTATACAACATATCAAGGAATGTATTTAATGCTTTAATTGAATGATTCTTTGAAGAATAGGATATTAAGTTTTTACTTCTCAGTTGAATTGCTGATTTTTCTAACCATTCTCTAAAGTCTTCAAAATAATCAGACCACATTTCAATATTGTTTAGTTTTTTTAATGTTAGAAAGTAAGGAAGAACATAGTTCTTTAAATAGAAGACATTATTTTCCCAAGAATTAATTGCCCGCTTTTTTTGAGCCTTTTCATATTGTTCTAATAATCCGTTAAACGAGTAAAATTCTTTTTCCCATGATAATCTTCGTTCAATCTTAATTTTTTCAGTTTGATATTGGGCTTCAAGTAATTTTAAACAATCTTTAGCCTCAGACTCTAATAGAATGTCTTTACCAAACCTCTTTTTAATTTCTTCTCTAGTTAACCTAAGTCTTTTCTTAGATTTAGTGTCATACCAAACGAAAGAATAGTAGAAAGACCCATCCTTATTAACTCTTTTTTCATATTGCATTTGATTTACTCCCGAAAGATTTATCGGAAGTGTTGAGGAAAATCTTAAACACCGGCTACACCGGATTAGTCACTTTTTCATTTGCCATTTATTACATAACCTATTGATTTTATTAGTAAATCCTTGGTGTAAAGAATGGCGGGGTCGACGGGACTTGAACCCGCGGCCTTCCGCGTGACAGGCGGACGTTATAACCAACTTAACTACAACCCCTTATCAAATAAGAAGCTCTATTAATACATAGGGCATAGATAAATGACAATAGATTTTTTCCTATTGACCAAATGTGTAAAATCTCAAGCAAAATCTAATTCTAAAACGCAGAAAATTATTTAAAGAGACGGGTACAATAGGATCCGTTATTATGTCGAAATGAAAGTTTTAAATTTGCAAAGTAGTTTTGCCATTCAGGACTGGTTTGATCGTAACCGTTGCTATTATAATATTTTCCATTTTGGAAAAATGGTTTATGTATAAGATCAATATTTATATTTGAATATTTAGACATTGTGTTTTCGTAGGCCTCAAAAAAAACGAATCCCCATTCTTTATAGATGGATTCTGTTATCCATTTTGGAAAAGAATTTCCATGTAATGGGCCAAATTTTGCGGATTGATTATTTTTTATATTTGATTGTTCTGAAAAAGTTTCTATCAAATCAATTTGATTAAAATTTAATAGAAAATTTTTATTCAAAAAAACATCTCCAAAATCTCTTAAGCCAATTCGGCCAGTGGGTTTATAATTATAATCAAGCTCTATTAAAAAATTTTGAGAATGGGGAGAATCAAATGCTAATCCAGTTTTTACAGCAAGCTCAGCTAAAACTTTTCCCATTACTTCGATATAATTTTCTTTCCAAAATTTTTCAGGATTATTTGAACCATTTTTTAAAGCAATTAATTTTCCTGTATAGTCATGGAGTGCAGAGAATCCTGGTAGATAAATCAATTTATTATTTGTTGGTAACTGGTTAAGCATTCTGACTACAATTGCTTGATCAATATCTTTAATCCCGAAAGCTAAAGGTTCATCAAGTAAAAAAAAGTTATCAAATCCAATGGCACTTTCGACTTTATTTAAATACTGACTAACTTTAATGATGTCTTGGGCGTCTGTGAATTTTTGCTTTTTATCTGTCCAATGACCTCCAGTCACATCTGTAGAACCCTTTAAAGAAAACTGAACTTTAGATTCAGGGTCTTCAATAATATATGATCTAGATGCTGTTTGATAACCTTTAAAATAATATTTTTTTTGAAATACACTATTGGATTTTCCTATTATTAATTGTAATTTATCAACTAGTCTTGAAACAGTTGTAACTCTTTTATTTTCATATTTGCTTATTAACCATAATAAAACATCTTTATGCCACTTTGTATCTTCTGGATTTATGACCCAACGTACATATTTTTGGCCATTCTTTTCAAATACCAAAGAATCATAGACATCTTTTGGCATTTTATTAGTTATTAATACATCCATCCATTCGAGTGGAATTTCATAGTGAGGCATCATTATATATGTATTTTTTCTCTCTGCAACAGCATTAGCTTTGGTTTCATAATCCACAAGTTGTTTTACATTTGGAGGCAAAGCTATTGCATTTTGAATTGAAACAAAAATAAATGCAATTATGATAAGTTTAATTAAAAATTTACTATTACCATAATATATGGTCCATGCAGTCTTCATAATTAAAATCCATCCTTTGATTTTTTTTGAAATATATATTCCCAATCAGTGACTTTGTGCGGAAAATATGTATTTTATGAATATAATTCATGAATCGAATTTAAAAAGTTATCAAAATTGGCACTGAGGGCATTAAAATAGAGCCCTAAATTAGGATTTGCGTTAAAATGACAGAGTTCCCTTGTTCTTTGTTGTTCTTTAGAGATAAATTTTTTACAATGACCTACTATGTCTTTTGTTCATTTACACACTCACTCTGAATATTCACTGCTTGAAAGTTCCTGTAAAATTAAGGGAATTGCCAAGAAAGCTGCAAATTATGGTATGCCGGCCGTAGCCCTTACTGATAATGGAAACTTGTTTGGTGCAATTGAGTTTTATTTTGCAGCAAAAGATCTAGGACTTAATCCAATTATTGGTTGTGATTTTTATTTAGCTCCTAAATCCAGATTTGATAAAGTACAAGATCGTGAACAAATTCAAAAACCATTAAGGCGTCTAGTTCTTTTAGCTCAAAACTTTAAAGGTTACCAAAATCTCTGCCGATTGAGTACAGCAGGATATCATCAAGGGTTTTATTATAAACCTAGAATAGATTATGAAGTTCTAAAAGAATGTAGTAGTGATTTAATTTGTCTCACTGGTGGTCTATTTGGTGATGTTTCGCAAACTTTAATTTGGGGGGACGAAGATACTGCTTTAGAAAAAATAAAATTTTTAAAAAGTATTTTTGACGATCGACTTTATTTAGAAACCAATCGCACTGGTAAAAAAGAGTGGGCCACTATAAACCCTTTTTTAAGTGAAGCCTCTAAAATTACAGGGGTGCCATTAGTTGCATCTAACGATGTTCATTATTTAAGTCGTGATGATCAAATGGGACAAGAGGTTTTAGTTTGTATAGGCACTAATAAAACTTTAAGTGATGAAACTAGATATAAACTTGGCACTGATCAATTTTATTTTAAATCACCTGATGAAATGAAAAATCTTTTTCATGATCAGATTGAGGTTTGTGATCGTACACTTGAGGTGGCATCACGTTGTCAGCTCAAATTTAAATTAAAAGATGATCAAGGAAAAATGATTTATCACTTACCGAGTTTTCCAACTCGTGATGGAGTTTCATTGCAAGATGAAATTCGCATTCGATCATTTGAAGGCTTAGAAAAAAGGTTTATTGAAGCTGCGGCTCGCAATGAAAAAGTTCCAGACGATCAAGTTAAAACTTATCGTGATCGACTAGATTATGAACTCTCAATTATTACTCGCATGGGATTTAATGGATATTTTTTGATCGTTCAAGATTTCATTAATTGGGCTAAAGAGAATAGCATTCCGGTGGGGCCTGGACGGGGTTCAGGAGCAGGAAGTTTAGTAGCATACTGTTTGCGAATTACCGATTTAGATCCGATTCCACACAAATTACTGTTTGAGCGTTTTTTAAATCCAGAGCGTATTTCAATGCCAGACTTTGATATCGACTTTTGTCAAGACAGACGAGGCGAAGTCATTCAATACGTGGTTCGCCAATATGGTGCAGACAGCGTTAGCCAAATTATTACCTACGGAAAACTTCAAGCAAGGGCCGCAATTAAAGATGTGGGACGTGTACTTGGTATGACTTTCAGTGAAGTGGATGTGGTTTCTAAACTCATGCCTGATAAATTAGGAATTACACTTAAGGAAGCCATTGAGATGGAACCTCGAATGCGTGAGTTGATGGATGTTGATCCTCAGGTGGCAACATTACTTGAACTCGCACAAAGAGTAGAGGGCTTGGTTCGTCATGCAGGGATTCATGCTGCCGGAGTTGTTATTGCCGATGGTAAACTTGTAAATCATGCCCCTTTATATCGAGGTGCTGAAGGTGAGAACGTCGTTCAATACGATATGAAGCACGCCGAAAAAATTGGACTGATTAAGTTCGACTTTTTGGGATTAAAAACTCTCACTCATATTCAAAATGCTTTAAATATTATCGAAAAAAATCGTAAAATTAAAATTCAACCTCAAGAAATTCCACTCAATGATCCTAAAGTTTATGAGTTGATGTCTAGAGGTGATATGGCAGGGGTATTCCAGTTTGAGGGTGAGGGGATTAGTGATGCCACAAGGCAAATTAAGCCCACTTGTTTTGCTGATATCACGGCGATCAATGCACTCTATCGACCGGGTCCCATGGATATGATTCCCGAATTTGCTCGTCGTAAAAATGGTGAATCCCCTGTCGAATATTTATTTGATGAATTAAAACAAGTGCTCGAAGAAACTTATGGTATCATTGTTTACCAAGAGCAGGTAATGGGGATTTCATCTTTAATTGCAGGTTACTCACTTGGAGAAGCGGATATGCTTCGAAGAGCCATGGGTAAAAAAATTAAAGAAGAGATGGATCAGCATCGCGTACGCTTTTTAAAAGGTGCAACGGAAAAAGGGCATGAACCTAAAAAATCTGAAGAGCTTTTTGAATTAATGTATAAATTTGCTGACTATGGATTTAATAAATCCCATGCAGCGGCTTATTGTGTAATTGCAGTTCAGACTGCATGGTTAAAAAATTATTACCCATCAGAATTTTTTGCAGCTCTGTTAACAACAGATATGAGCGATACTGATAAAGTTGTTAGGTATGTGAAAGATGCACAAAAGCGAAATATAAAAGTTGAAATTCCCCATGTGAATTATTCGGAATATCAATTTACAGTGGTCGGTGAAGATATATATTTTGGTTTAGGTGCGATTAAGGGTGTTGGGCAAGCTGCTGTTGAAGCTATTATTGAAGCTCGTGAAAATTTACCTAATAAAAAATTTGCAAGTTTAGAAGAATTTTTTGAACGAGTTGATTTACGTCGTGTAAATAAAAAAGTGATTGAATGTTTAATAAAGGCAGGAGCCCTAGATCAATTTGGTTATCATCGAGCCCAAATTTATAATGGCTATACAAAAATGATTGATGGGGCTGAGACTAAACGCAAAGATCGTGAAGTCGGTCAACGAAGTTTATTTGAGTTATTAGAAAATGATGAAGATTCACAAACCAAAATAACTTTAGATCCAGTTAAACCATGGTCTCGCATGGTGAGTCTTGCCTTTGAAAAAGAAGTATTAGGATTTTATTTATCAGATCACCCCCTTAATGGTTGGGATCAACTTGTAAAGCTTTGGACAACTTGTGAAATTCGTGAATTGAAGTCCTTAAAACAAGTTGAAGAACCAAACCCTGAACCTATACCTCCATCAACACAAAAAAGTCCACAACGTATTCCTCGTCACAAAGATTGGAACAAACGAAGAGTACTAATTGATGGATTAGTGACACAGTTTCGAGAGTTGATTACTAAAAAAGGAACAAGAATGGCTTTTGGAACCCTTGAGGATTTAACTGGCTCTGTAGAGATGGTTGTGTTTCCTGATGTGTATGAAAAAGCCCAATTCTTTTTAAAAGAAGAAAAACCAATTTTAGTTGGCGGATTACTAGAAGTTGAAAACGATACTGCAAAAATTATTGTAGATTCTGTTATTACAATTGAAGAAAGTTTTAAAAAAGTAAATTCAATATATTTTTCATTACATCAATTGCAGGCGAATCAAATTGAAAAAATAAAAACTGTTGTCGACGAATATCCAGGAGTAACGGATTTAAATTTTTTCTACGATTGTAAAGAAACAAAAAAACGCATTGTTCTTTCAAATAAAGACCAGCCAATAAAAGTTAATTTTAATATGAACTTTGTTGAGTCGTTGCAACAGATTGTTGGACATTCTGATTTTTTAAAAATTCATTCGTAAATTTATCAAAATATGAAATCAATAATTCAGAATAAAAGTGAAAAATGATAACTACCATTTTTAAATTCGATCAACCCATTTGTCTTTTTGTTTAACCGACTAATAAGTCGGTGCAATCTGTTATCAAGCAAATGAATTTGTGAATATTCGGGCCAGAGTCGTTCACAGAGTAATTCTTTTGATATAGGACCTTTATGTATGCTCTGTAATAATTTAAATTCTAAAGAAGCTTGTTTAAATTTAATGACTTCTTGATTTAAAGTGAGTTCGCCGGTTAGAGCATTCCAATTGTTTTGCGTTTGAGGTTCATTTTTAGTATTACGGAATTTGATTTTATGGGACTTCTTCCAAATATTAAATCGCTCCAAAAAATGGGGGCATGAGTGATTGAGCATTTCCAAATTTAGAGGTACATTAAAAGTACGATGTTTAAAAAAGTGATAAGGAAATTGGACACGTGGATCCATGGGTGGAATAATTTTTTGTAAATACAATTTAGCATTATCTAAATTAGTCTGCTCCAGTGAAATCTCACAGAGATTGATTAAAGACAATTGATAATCAGATTGTGAACCATAAATTTCTAATAACTGTGCTGACTTTAGACCTTCATCAAAGGCTGCTTGGAAATGTTTCAAATCTTTATAGAGATAAGATTTTTGTCTTAAACACACACCTAAAATTTTTTGATGTTGGGTGGGATTGCTCTGGAGTTCTTCTTCTAGTTTTCTAATTTCTGTCAATAACCAATGAGTAGAAATATTGGGTTCGTAGGATTTTCCAATAATGTAATTATATTGTGATACGTAAAAACGATCATTCTTTGCAATTTGTTTAAAAATTTCTGCTGCATAAAAAAAATAAATTGCACCCTCTTGCATTTTATTAATGTGAAATAAATATAATCCATTTACAAAATAAAATTCACCTTTAATGTATAGATTACTTATTGTTTCAATTTGAATATTAATAAATGATTTAGGCAAAATTCCTGAATGGAGGGTGAGTCTAAAACTTAACAACATAGAAAGTAGGTTCCAATCATTGTGACTCTCAAATTGATTGCGTGATTGTGGCATGTCTGCATTTTTACGATGGACTCTTAATTTCTGACTGGCTTCTTCATAAAAACCTTTTTCAATTAAATTTAATATTTCAATATAAGTGCTTTCTTCGGTGTAAATTCGTTTTGATAACGTCATTTTAAGTGTCATTTTATTCGACCTCCGAAGAATGTAAATTTAATTTATATTTTAAAAGCCAAATTAAAGGGGAATTAGTCATTATCGAAGAGTTATCCAATAATATTGGAGTTAAATAAGAATTTAATTGATCGGGAATTTCTAAAAATGTTATTTCAAGTAATTCAGTATTTGGGTTTAAAGTTATAAGTGCTTTAACTCCCATTTTTGTTTTGATTGTGTGAGTCCAAAAGTTACCATCTTTAATATTTGAGTCAGTATTTGATAAGAAATCATCGATTAGAGTGTGTTCTTCGCTATTAGAATCTTTATTTGGATAATAAAAAGATCCAACTATCCCATTGGGGATGAAGAAAATATTTGCTGTTAGTTGAGTGCTAACTAGTTTAAATTCTAACTTATAATTTGATCTTTTATTGCCGTCTTTTCCAACAAGATCACTGCATTGAAAAAAACTATACTCACTCAGTCTGATAACATTTTCATTACTTTTTTCTTCATCTTCTTGATACCATTTTTTTTCTACTTCGTATGCGAATTTTAATTTTTTATTTTCAACAATCCAATTTTTTTGTCCACCTAATGAGTACTCGATTTGATTCTTTAATGTTTTTTTGGGCCCCATAATTTTAGTTCTACAAAAGACGTCAAAATTTTTATCATTTTGATTTTTAAATATTCCAAATCTATTAATATAATTTATAAAGTCATATTCTTTTTCTAATACAAAACTTAAAAGTGTATTTAGATCATCGATACGAATTGATAAATCTTGTGTGGTATCCCACAAGCCCAATAAAATTCTACCATCACTTAGCTTTATACCCTCTGTATTGCATGGCTTTAAATCTTTGTAGTAGCTCCAGACTAAATATATTTGTGATGAGTTTTCTGATGTTGTTACTTCAGCTTGAATATTTGGAACTCCTGTAAAGTTACTTTTTAAATGAAAAGAATCATCAGTGCTATTAACCCAAGATCCACCGGCAAGACTATCTGTTGTGCTTGCTATCCAACTCCCCCCTGAGGGCAGCCATTCCCATGAGGAAGAAAGTTTAAATTTTGCTTGGGAACACAGTTCGGTAAAAGTAATATCATGCTGAGCTGATTTATAAGTCATAAATCTAGTTCGATTAAGATATTTTTGATTATTTAAATTTTCAACTTCGTATTTAAAATCAATAGCAGCGTAGGGTTTATTCTTAGTCCAAGGGTCCCCACCATTTAATAGTAAGAATGAAATTGGAATTAGTTCTTGGGTTGGTATTATAAGTGCTTTTTTATCATTAATTCGAGTTTTAGTTACCATTCCGAGTGGCAGTGATTGTTGAGCCATGGTATAAGCCCCACCACTAAGACCTGGTTTTATACCAAAGTCACTAAATATATCTGAGTTGTAGGGTGATAGATCTCGATTTTTAGATGAGTAGGAATTTGTTTTAAATCTTAAGTTGTCATCTATCATTATTCCAGCAATGAAATTTTCGGTTTCTTTTTCAATAAAACGAAAACCAGAAGAATCATATTTTTTATTTGAATATGAACTAATCCAATTTCTGAAGTCGCTTTTATAATATTTGGTATCAAATTTAAAATCGGCTAAGGTGAGTTGTTCAATTTTTTTATCAGTAATTATATTATTTATTGTTATTAGTGGATTCAATTCACAATCTATAAGACTTTGTGGTTGTATTTCAAGTAATGCTAGATCATAAGTGGGTGAATCACCAATAAGTTTGAGTTCAGTTATTTTTTTTTCTTTACAATAAAAAGAGAAATTCTGCGCTCCATGAATAACATGCGAGGGTGTTAAAATATAAAAATTTGGACGATCAGTAAATTTTATAATCCAACCTTGTCCTGATTGGTGAAAGGTATAGCCATCAAGTACAAGTTCAGCGACTATATTTACTATTTCATTCTGATTTGCAAACACTAGTATTGAATTCATAACAACTATGAAAACTAAACAAAGCATATTAAGTAAAGTCTTTCTTTTTCGTTTTTCCATAAATTATCTACTGACTCACTTTCTTAGTTACTTACTTACATACTTACTTAGATTTTTTATTGAATAGAGAGATTACCACCAGAGAATAAAAACTTATTCATTGGTCCAATGTTTTAGTAATGCAAAATATAGGCTAACTCAAAAAGTAAAATATAAGACCAGTATCCAGTTTTAAATCATTTAAAAATAAAAATTAAAAATTTCTGTCCAATTATTTTACGGAGCTAATGACAAAAATTGGAGGATGTGAATTGACATAAAATGAGTCATTAAGATTTAATAGAACTTAATGAAGTATTTTGTTTATTTATTAATATTTAATTTTTGTTACTTTTCGAATTCAAATGCTAATCCCCGATTTATTGAAGACGTGGAAAAGTGTGGTATACTTATCGATATTTTTAGAACAATTCAACTTTGTCATTTTTCAACCTATTACAGGCATTGCCCTGAGCTATCAGATTTAGATACTGAAAATAAAAAGTGGCAAACCTCACAAATGCTATTGTTATTCAGCTCTACTAACGATAATTCTTACTTAAAAGATACTGTTATTGATCAATTTGTTGAAGAGATATTTAAAAGATATTTCAGTATAAAATTATCTAAATCCATCGTGTTATCTATTGATCAGCAAAATAAAAAAAATGAAATCAAGAACTAGATTGTTAAAATGATGAAAGAAATTGATTCGTCCACTTCTAAAATAATAAATTTTAATGATTTAGAAAAATTAATTGTTAAATCTAATGTATGTAATCATGCTGCAAAGAAAAAAAAAGAATGCATAACAGATGTAATGGTTATGCTCTACTTTACTGCAGATAATACAAGAGGTGAGTTAAAAAAAGAGTATCAAGTGGTTTCCAAAAAACTGGGTTCTTATCAAATTAATTCCACTGAAATGAATCAAGTTAATGATTTCTTAAAAGATCAAGTATATAGTTCGGGATTATCTAAATTTGGACTAATTGGGAAGGGTATCAGCTTAGGCTATAGTTATTATAAGACAGGTACTTTAACATCAAACTCCTGTGACCGAACAGATTCAAAGTTAAGTTTTGTAAATTGGGATTGTGTAAACAATAAACCAAAATTTGAAATGAACGAAAACGTATATCGGTTTATTTGGCCAACTAAAAAAGATGATTATGATTTTAGTGTATCTGTTTTAAATTCTAAAAAAGAAGTTTGTGATTACTATACTGATTATATAAATTATTTGCTAAGACCTCCAATTATAGAATCGCTTAATTGCCAAAAACAAGAAATTGAGTTTGTTGATTCTGTTTCAAAAGAAAAACAAAAATTGAAAGTTCCTAAGTATGTAGAGTTAAAATATGAATTTGATAATGTAAAATATCTTCACGAATATGATATTCCTAGTGCTTCAGATACAGATCAATTGTTTTATGATCGTTGGAAGTCAAAAAATGGGAGAGAAATTGAAATTGCGGCCTCTGATGGTGTAATTAGGGGGGTGCGCGAGAGTAATCCAAAATTTGGATTCCCTGGTCCTAAAGTAAAACATGTTGTGATAATGTTAAAACCTGAAGAAAAATTAGCGAATAAACTTTCTCAAGAAGCACTTTTAGAACTTAATGCTTTAAAACCATATAAGTATGGAATTGCATATTGTTGCAATATTTCTGATTCAACTGAAGAGCAAACTGCTTGTGCAAAGAAAGCGTTTCAAACAAGTATAAATAAGGATAAGAGTGAACATCAGAACAAACAACAATCTGATCAAACTGGAAGGAAGTAATTTTTTTATTGGGGTAAATATTTGTAACTAATAATTTCTAAAACCAACAATTTGTGACAATAGTTTCATTCCTTTGTCTGCAGTCCATAGAGGGACATCATAATACTTAGCTGTGGTTGCGATGAGACAGTCAATAGTTGTTGGTGTAATACCCTTTTTTCGACATTTAAAAAAATTTTGAGCGGACTTTAGCCAAATATCATCTGTAACTTTTAGATTTGGAAACCCTAAAAATGAGTCCCAGATCTTAAAAAAGAGTTCCTCGTTTCTTGCTCCTTGTGAGACTTCAACTTGGATGATTTCGGTTATATAAATTAATTCACCCTGTGTTATTAATTTTTTTAAATGAATGCATTCACCATTACGAGGATTTTGAGCTTGAATCCAAATAGAGCTATCTACGAGTACGGACACGACTGGACCTCATTTTTACTATATCACCTTCAAAGTAGGATGTCCCAAGAATATCAAGCATGGCAGCTCGACGTTCCTGAGCAATTAAGGCATCTAAAGCTTTATCTATGGTTTCTTTAAGAGTAGATGTTTCACTTAATTTTTTTGCAAGAAGAACTTTCTTTGAATCAATCTCAACTGAAGTTTTCATTATAACCTCTATCATAAAAAAACTGTTCTCGTATAACAGTAAGGATAATATCTTATAGTATATCAAATATATATAAAAAGTCAATATTAGATATATTATATATAAATAATCAAAAAATAACATAGCAGAAATTTGGCTCATAAAATTGCGAAGCAATCAGACTTAATCATGATTATGTAAAGTTAAACGTAAGTTTGAATTGACTAAAATGAGTAACTAAAATAGTTTTCCAAAACTGTAAAAAAATAGAGTTAGGGTGTAAAATGATATCACTTGATTTGATTCAAAATGAAACGCAAATGGCGACTTTAAATTTAAAAAGAGATATAACAAAGCATATTAAAAGAGGTCACCGCTGGATTTTTGCAAATGCTTTTGATGAAAAATTAAATGTTAAATCTGGAATTTATTTTTTAAGTTATAAAGATGAACTTTTAGGACTAGGTATTTATCAATCCGATACACAATTGCGTTTTCGAATTTTAACTAGTGCTTCAGAGTTTTATTTTAAAAAAAATAATCCAATTAAAACTTTAGATCAGTGGAGTGAGTTTCAATGGAGAAAAGCAGTTTCAATTCGTGAATCTTTTAATTTTTCGAATACAAACTCATTTCGATTTATAAATGGTGAAGGAGATGGATTTCCGGGTTTAATTATTGATATCTATGGTAATACTGCTGTTATTAAACACGATCATGCAATTATGGAAAAAGTTTGGGATAAAAACAAAATTGCACAAAAGCTTATTTCACAATACCCCAATATAACTTGTGTTTATCTTAAACGTAGAAATGATGATAAAATAAAAGGTGAAAATATCATTGGGCAATTGGAACCTGAGACTATTTTTAAAGAAAATGAACTATTTTTTGCATCAAATATAAGGGATGCTGCAAAGACTGGTTTTTTTCTAGATCAAAGGGATAATCGGTTATATATCAAAAATTTTAGTAAAAATAAATCAGTGTTAAATTTATTTAGTTACACTGGTGGTTTTTCTGTTTTTGCAGCAGCCGGAGGGGCCTCTCAAATAACAAGTGTTGATATAGCTAAGGTTGCAATTCAAGCAGTAAAAAGAAATTTTGAACTCAATAATTTTAAAACTAAAACCGAAGATTTAGCAACGGATGCATTTGATTTTGTAGATCAGCAGCTAAAATTGAAAACTAAATATGATCTAGTAATTACGGACCCACCAAGTTTTGCGCCAAATGAAAAATCAGTACCCCAAGCTACGGCCGCTTACACAAAAATATTTTCAGACTCTATAAAGTTAGTAAATAAAAATGGTTTTTTTGCTGCAAGTTCTTGTTCGAGTCATATATCGACGGAGGCTTTTTTTGAAATTTTACAAGAGTCTTTTTCTAAAGCAAGATTAAACGGAACTTTACTTCATGTTGGAGCACAACCTTTTGATCATCCATTCCCACTTGCGATGCAAGAATTACGATATTTAAAATTCGCTTTTTTTCGTATTGATTAGAACTTTTAATTAATTAAACATTGAAGAAAATAAATAATCGATTTTATGTCTGATATAATCCCATAGTGATCAGACTTAATTATGAGCAGTGATTAATTATCAGTTCCTAATTCAACCCAAGTGATTCCATCACCACCATTTTCTGGGGTACCAGCTTTCCATTTTTTTACGTAGAGGCTTCGTGATAGGTAGGCTCTCACTGCTCGCTTAAGAGCCTCAGTTCCATGGCCATGTATAATTTTGATTCGATCTTCATTGCGTTGAGTGGCTATATCAAGTTCACGCTCTAAATCTATTAAGGCATCTTCAACAAGCTTCCCTCGAAGATCAATAGAGCGATCTTGATCAGGCAAAAGGCCAACTTTAAATGACGTAGCTGTTCTTACAATACGTCCTGTTGGGTTAGTTGGTTTTTCTGGTGGCTTTAAAGATTTCCAATGGACCCAAAGTCGTAATGAATTTGATAGGATTTGTAATTCACCTTTGTTGTTAGGGGTACCTTGAATAATTCCATCTTGATTTAAAGTGGGAATAAATACTTTTGTTCCAGCAGGAAATTTTTGAATAAATTCTTCTGCACTTTTTGGAGGTTCAATGACGACTCCTCCTGGATATCCAGGAGCAGGCTGTGCTTTTACAATTTCTGGTAAGTCGTTTTTTATTTGTTCGAGATTGCGAAATTTTTTGAAAACTTGATCAACACTTGTGTGTGCAATTTTTTCATCTATTGTTTTTTTAGCATCAACGACAACTTTATTGAGTAAAGTCGATTTTTCTTTTTCAAACTCTTTAACTAAGTTTTCATAATGTTTAATTTTTTGTTCAGCTTCATGGGCTCTTTTTTTGTAATCTTTTTGAGTGAGAACTAAATCTTGTTTTAATTTTTCAATATCCTCTAATGCTAATTGCTGAGCTCGCAATTCAGGGCTCAATAACTCATAAGCTCGCTTTGTTATTTCGATTGAGACTCCAACTCGCTTTGCTGTTTGCAGGGCCATGGAGTGTCCTGCAATTCCAGGAATAAATTGAAATGTAGGTCGACCTGATTTTTCATCATACTGCAAACTACCTTGCAATACAGGAGACTCTTTCGTCCAACCTGATTTTAGGGCGCCGAGATGGGATGTGATGACAGAGAATATTTTATTATCAGCAAATCTTTCAATAAAACTTTTAGCAAGAGCTGAACCTTCTTCAGGATCCGTAGAACCGCAAATTTCATCTACTAAAAGTAAATTTTCATACCCTTTGACGTGAGTTGCCTTATCTAAAATTTTTAAATGAGCTGCAAAAGTTGACAAGTGTTCGTCAACACTTTGTGAATCGCCAATAGATGTAATAATTTTCTTAAAAAAAGGTAATTGAGAATTTTTCTCTGCACAAATTGGAAAACCACATCGTGCCATTTGCGCAGCTAAACCTAAAGATTTTAATAATACTGTCTTACCTCCAGCATTTGGTCCTGTTAATAGTAAAATACTTTTTTCTTGATTGAGTTCTACAGTATTTGGAATAACTTCTGGATAAGTTAACATTAAAACAGGATGCTTTAAATCTTTGAGGTCAAATATGTTTTCACTAAATTGAGGAGTCTGGGCTTCTAATTTATTAGCAAATTGCGCTTGCGATAATTTAAAATCCATTTGGCTTAAGACTTCTCGGCTACTACTAAAACTTTGATATTGAGACCACATGTACTGAGATAACTCGGTAATGATGCGTTCAATTTCTTGTTCAATTTCCCAATCCACTTGGCGCAAGCGATTGTTCATAGGAATTACAGCATCGGGCTCAATAAAAACTGTTTGCTTAGTTTGGGAGTGAGCTTGAATCATACCTTTCACTTGATGTTGTGACCCTCCTTTAACTGGGATTACCCAACGTCCATCACGTGTTGTGACAAATTTATCTTGTAGATAATGAGCCATATCATGATCTCGAACCAAACGTTCTAGTGTTTGATGGATATCTCGTGCCAATGTTTCTTTTTCTTTAAATAATCTATATAAAGTTTCACTGGCGTCATTTCTAATTTCACCACTAGGTGCAAAGACGTGTTCAATGGCTGAAAGAGGTTCTTCGGCATTCATGAGTTTAGATTCATTCTGTGATAACCAAGTTTGTGAAGGATATCTTTCTAAAGTTTCTTTGAGAGCAATAGTTTCCATACAGAAGTGGCGAATATCACGAAACTCCATAGAGTTAAGAACAGAATGTTTTTTTAATTTCAAGGCCCAGGGGTCAAATAAATCCAAGCTTTCCATAAAAGGTCTTACACCAGAATTAATTATAAGGCGGCAATCATCAATTTGAGTGAAACTTTCAATAGCCGCTTCGGCACTGTGAAATGGCACAATTTGTTTAAGTGCATCTTTAGTTGGAGTAGCGGTGGCGTAACCACTTAAAAAATTTAAGATCTCTTCCCAATCAAGATTTTTTATTTCTTTGAATAATCCCACAACCAATAACTCCTATGATAAAAATCAATACTATCAATGGAAGATAATGCCCATATCGAGTAAAAAAGGTCAACGGTGGATTATCAGAATAATGGATTTTAAAATGTCCAATCCAAGGCGTAAATAGTGGTGATAGAGCTAAGATTTCTCCACTGGCTTCAATCGCAGTTGTAAAACCTGTATTTGTAGATCTTACTAGAGGACGACGATTTTCAATAGCTCGAGCAAGAGTCATGTAAAGATGTTGATAGGGTTCAGAGTAAGGACCAAACCAAGAATCGTTTGTTAGATTTACTAAGACTTGTGCCCCTGTTAAAACTTCTTGTTGCGTAAAAAGTGGATCAAGCGATTCATAACAAATTTGTGGTCCAAGTTTTAATTGCGAAGAATCGTTAAGTACCAGCGTTTGAGGTCCAATCCCTCGAGTAAAACCTTCTCCTGCGGGCGATATAGTTTTTAAAACTGGAAATAAATCACTAAAAGGAGTGTATTCACCAAAAGCCAGTAGATTTGTTTTTAAATATGGGGGAGAAAGTTGTTTCGCTTGAGGACCCAATACAAATAAACTATTGTATGCTTTTTCATTTTGTTTGGAATATGCACCTGTAATAACTATTTTTTGAGATCGACGTAAAAATTGTAATACTTTTTGTACTCTAAATGTATGAAGATTATTTTTAATTAAATGCTCATCCATATATTCAGGAATTGCAGATTCGGGCCATACTAAAATCTGTAATTTTGGATTTTCAACAATGGCTTGATCACTCATTTTTATAAAAGTATCTGTAATATAATCTTGAAAACCACGTCCTTGTTCAGCATAAATTTTTTCAAGATTACCTATATTAGCCTGAATGGCACTAATTTCTAGTTCTCTTGTTAGTTTTTTATTCCATTTTGAACCATGATACGAACCTAAAAAATTTAAAAATAAAAATGAAACTAATAAAAAAAGGCAACTAATAAAAATTTTATTTCGGTCAGGATAAAATGTAAAAAAATAGGCAACAAGAGCATTAGAAATTAAAAGTAAAAATCCGATACCATGAAATCCAATGATATCTGCAAGATGAAAAATTGGAATTTTAGAGTAAAAAGTTGTATACCCAAGATGCCATTGAAACAATGTGGGATAATAATATTCAAATAAAAACTGAAAGGAAGCTATTAATAATAAAAGTAAAAGAGGATTATCAAATTTCCATTTTGTTCTAATTATATAAACTAACCATCCCATACCAGGTATAAATAAATGCTGAAGTGTCGCAAATAGAATTAATAAAAAAATCGAAATGGGATAAGGAATATGACCGAACTCATGGGAGACATGAAAAATCCAATGGAAGCCAATTATAGAAAAAATAAATTGAGTCAAAAATCCACCCCATAATATGTCTTTGAGTGAAGTGGCTTTGTAAATCCAAAAATACCAAAGAGGTGCAAAACAAAATAATATTGCCCAAGCTGGAAAGGGAATATAAGAAGTTCCAATCAGAATTCCAGATAATATGGGTAATGTATATTTTGTGATTTTCTTGGTGTTGAAATTCATATTTTTTAAGTTCCTTTTGTAATAGGAGCTGACAAAATATAATTTGATCAAATTATTTTTGACATTTCCTTAGACTATTAAAAAGATATTCAATCATTTTTTCAAGTTTGTTTTTTATAAAAAAAATCTTTAATCTCATTTGAGTGTCATATTTGGTAACAAGATTGAATTATTTTTTATTCAATTAATGAAACATTTAGGATTTTTATAAATTTTAAGATAATTGATATCTAAAGATTAAATTATATGACATAGGTGGGTTTAAAACGCTTTTGCAAGGACACATTAATGTTAATAAGTAATTTTTCTGATTTTAAACTTTTGCCATCATTACTTGAAACTTTAAAAGAAAAGGGACTTGATAAACCCACAGAAATACAAAATCGGACCATTCCATTGCTTTTATCAAAGAAATCAATAGTTGGTGTGGCAGAAACTGGGAGTGGAAAAACCTTATCCTTTGTTTTGCCAATACTTCATCAATTAAAAACAATGGAAAATGAAGGTCGTAAAAATACAGAAAATGGAAGACCTTGGGCTGCTGTTATAGTTCCAACTCGCGAATTGGGTGAACAAGTTTCGAAAGTCTTTAAGCCCTTTACTCACACCACACGACTTCGAGTACGTACATTATTGGGTGGAACAGCTTTGGATGTTGCAAAAAAAAATATTAGTGGTCCATTTGAAGTTTTAGTGGCAACTCCTGGTCGCTTAGTACAATTAATGAAAAGAGAATTAATAAATTTAAATGATGTACAACTTCTTGTGTTTGATGAAGCCGATCAAATGCTAGATCAAGGATTTTTAAATGATGCTGGTGAAATTGTTGAAAATTGCAGCTCAGGTTGTCAGTTGGCTTTATTTTCGGCGACTGTTTCACCAACAATCCAAGAATTAATAAATAAATTATTTGAAAATGCAGAAACTATTCGAAGTGGTGGAAGTCATAAAGTTGTACCCACGTTAACAACGATTAATTCAAAAGTTGTTGATGGTAAAAGGTTTCCTTTGCTCCAAAATATTTTAGCCAAACCTACAAAGGGTGGTACTTTAATTTTTACTAACACTCGCGAACAATGCGATAACCTTTTTGCACTTTTAGAAAAACATAAATATAAATGTGTAATTTATCGTGGCGAGATGGATAAAGTAAAACGCCGAGCGAACCTAAAATCATTTATAAATGGAGAAATACAATATTTAATTTCAACGGACTTAGCCTCAAGGGGTTTAGATGTTTCACATGTTAACAGAGTTATAAATTATCATTTACCCAAGGACATGGATAATTACATTCATAGAGTGGGGCGAACTGCTCGTGCGGGACGTCGTGGACTTGTTGTTAATTTTATTACTGAAAGAGATGAACATATCGTTAAAAAAATAGAAACTTTAAAAGCTCCAAAAGTTTAAAATTTTGCAAAAAAAAAGCTCCATTATAAAAATATAAGGGAGCTTTAATTATAAATTTTAAATCAATTGAAATGTTGAGATAACTAAAAAATTATCCCAACAAATATTTATTAATTATTAAAATTAATATGATCTGCGAGAGTTATTAAAACCACCGCGTGATCCACCTTCACGGGGAGCTTGTGGTTTAGCTTCAGAAATATTTAAAGCACGACCACCGAAATCAGTACCATTGAATTTTGAAATAACAGCTTGAGCTTCGCTCTCTTCAGCCATTTCAACAAAAGCAAAACCTTTGCTTCTTCTTGTATCACGATCCATGATAACATTTGCTGAATCAACAGTTCCAACTTGGCTGAAAAGATCAGCTAATTGATTTGAATCAACTGAATATGATAGGTTTCCGATGTATAATTTTTTTCCCATTTTTGCCTCCTAAAAAAGCTTTGGGGCCATTCGAAGAAAACAAAAGCGTATCTTATGAATTTCGAGAACGACGTGAAACAACAGTTGGCCACATATTTTAACGTATGGCTAGCTAAATTTTGTCAAATCCTATATATTTGATTTAAATAAGTAAAAATTTTAATTAGAACTTTAATGGCTACTAAAAAAGCAATTTTTAAGAGCAATTTTACTCTATTTATCTTTATTTTGGATAATTTCTACGAATAGATTGAATAATTTGATCCAAAGTATCTAAAAATTTAGATCGATCTTGTTTTTGTAAAGGGCTTGGGCCGCCACGCATTTCGCCCATATGCCGAAGGTTTTGCATTAGTTCTCTGTTGGCAACTGCACTGCCAATGCTGTCTTCTGTGAATTCAATACCCTTAAGACCAAGTACCCTTGCATTTTTTTTAATACAACGATCAGCAAGTAAAATATCACCAGTTATTACTAAATCATTTTTTTCTAGTTGGTCGACAATCCAATCATCAGCAGCATCAAAATAATCCGTAACAACAATGAGTTTTACATTATTGTTGTTTGGTATTTTTAAATATTGATTGGAAACTACAAAAACTTTTAATTGATAACGATCGGCAACTCGATAAACCTCGTCCTTAACTGGACAAGCATCCGCATCAATATAAATATTCAACATAAAACCTCATTGTGTTATGAACCAATCTACTTAATTATAAATCTAATTGAAATTTTAACCTGCACAAAATGTCACTTAATGTAAAGTGATTTTGATCATGAACTAGGAATTAATCTGTTTATAAGCTCTTTCTTATTAAAATGAAACACTGGCACGCTTTGCATATATTGATGATATGGATCATTATCAATTTAAAAATAAAATTTCAGTGTCTCATAGTAAGATATTTTATCTCAAAGTTAGTATTTTTTTAATAATATTTAATATTTTATTTTTATATTTAAGATTAAAAGCTGAAATTATTGAAAATGAATATCGTTTTAAAAAATCCGATCCAAAATATTTTTCTATATCTGATATTACTAATGAGCAAGCAGAGAGATTGATCAATGCAATATTAAATGAAAAAAAGATACCATATGGTTACCCTTATGAAGGTTGTATGTATAGAGCTACTGCATTTGCAAGATTTGCAGAATTTAAAAAGGATATTATTGTTGGGAAAATTATAGTTGAAGGCAAATTAGCTCCCCCATACATAGGGGATTTAAATAAATTAGGTTATAAAACTTGGCACTGGCATGTTGCCAATGTTGTTTCTATTGTCCAAAATGATGGATCTAAGAAGTTAATGGTAATAGATCCTCCATTTTTTAATAAACCTGTTGAGATTGAATCATGGAAGGAAAGTTTAACTTCTAATAAAATTTATGACCCATACATTTCTAAATTATATTTTGGAGATAGGCATCAATTTTACCCCTTATTTGCTGAAGAATTAACTTATGAAGAAGATTACAATAAATTGGATATTAAAAATCTTAAAAAAGAAGTTAAAAAAATGTTAAGAGAACAAGATAAAAATATTATTCCTAATTCTAGTAATGATATCTTTGTAACTTCAATTGGTACAAATAACTCAAAGTAAAATATTTTTGCAGTGTATTGTTATTCATTCAGATTTTAAATAAAAAAATGACTTTCTATTTTACTTCAATACTTCATTATGTTTTTATTTTCTATAGCCTAAAAACTAACCCCATCGTAATGATTGGAGATGCTTGTGTTGCAAAAAAAAGACAAAGAACCTCAAAAAATTTCTGCTATCATTCTTGCCGCTGGAAAAGGTACACGAATGTCCACACCCCTTGCAAAAGTTTTGCATCCTGTAGCAGGTGTTCCAATGGTTCAACGAGTCATAAAAGCTTGTAAGGATGCAGGAGCATCTGATGTTAGAATTGTTGTTGGTCATAATGCACAACTCGTAAAAACAGTAGTGCAGCCCCTTGCTGTAACTTGCTTTGAACAACTTAAACAATTAGGTACTGCCGACGCTGTAAAATCAGCGCACTTGGATTCACTTGAGGGGTTAGTTTTAATTATAAATGGAGATCATCCTTTAATAGAATCATCAGACATTGAAAAATGTGTTAAAATTTTTCAAGATGAAAATTTAGATATTGCTGTTGTGACTGCAAAAGTTAAAGATCCAGGCTCCTTTGGAAGAATTATTCGTCAACACGGAAAATTACATTCCATTGTAGAAGCAAAGGATGCTTCTCATGAAACATTAAAAATAAATGAAATCAATACTGGATTTTACATTGCAACATCAGAAGCTCTTCAAGAAATTTTACCAAAAATAAAAAACAATAATTCCCAACAAGAGTTTTATCTTACAGATATGATTTCAATTGGTTTGGAATTGGGTTATAAAGTAAATGCAATTGAAGGCGATGCCCATATTGCTATGGGAGTTAATACTCAAGAAGAATTAGCGAAAGCAACTCGCTTTGCATTCAAGCGAAAAGCAAAAGAACTTATGAGTGATGGAGTAATGATTCTTGATCCAACTCATACTTATATTGAAGAATCAGTTTGTGTTGGGCCGGCTTCAGTTATTTATCCAGGTGTGTATTTGCGTGGAACTACTGAGATAGGATCTTTTTGTGCTCTGGAACCCAATTGTTATATCATTGATTGTGAAGTCGGGGATAGTGTTCAAATTAAAGCTGGTAGTTATTTAGAACGAAGCCAAATCAATGATAATGCATCAGTTGGGCCCTATGCTCGACTACGTCCAGAGACTATTATTGGTGAAAAAGCCCAAGTGGGTAATTTTGTTGAGATGAAAAAAGTAAAATTTGGGAAAGAGTCTAAAGCTGGTCATTTAACTTATCTTGGAGACGCCGAAATTGGTGAGCAAGTTAATATTGGTTGTGGCACTATAACTTGTAATTATGCTGTTGATAAAAAGAAGTATAAAACAAAAATTGGTGATCGTGTATTTGTGGGTAGTGATACTCAATTTATAGCACCCATTGAAATTGGAAGCGATGCTGTGATTGGATCTGGTTCTACAATTACAAAAGATGTCCCTGCGAGATCTTTAGCCGTTGCTCGTGGTAAACAAATTATAAAAGAAGATTATATTAAAATTGAAGAATCAAATTCTCAAGAACAACTTAATGTTGAAAATAAAAAATAAATAGGTGAAGTATGTGTGGAATAGTTGGTTATTTAGGAGAACAAAATAGTCCAAGAGAAGTTATTATTAATGGACTTAAAAAATTAGAATATAGAGGCTATGATAGTGCAGGTATAGCTGTCATTCAAAATTCTGGTGAATTAAAAAGAGTTAGAGCTCAAGGAAAACTTACTGAACTTGAAAAAGCATTAGAATATGAACCAATTCAAGAGGGGCATATTGGAATTGGTCATACAAGATGGGCTACTCATGGTGTTCCAAGTGAACGGAATGCTCATCCTCACCATGCAGGTAAAGTGAGTTTAGTTCACAATGGGATAATTGAAAACTATCTCGAAATACGAGAGCAGTTATTAGAAGCTGGTGTTAAAATTGAATCCGATACAGATTCTGAACTTGTGGCTCATTTAATTTCTCGAGAAGTCGAAAAAACTAAAAGCATATTTTCTGCAGTTAAAAACGTTAAACCCCAATTAAAAGGGGCCTATTCTATTTTAGTATTATGGGAAGAAAGTCCAAACGAACTTATTGCCTTTAAAGATGGTCCACCCTTAGTTATAGGAATTGGTGAAGGTGAAACTTATTTAGCAAGCGATGTTCAAGCTTTATTAAATTACACACAAAAATTCATTTATATAAACGATCAAGAATTAGTGCATGTTCAATTTTCTAAAGTTCAAAAACAACCTTCTACAGCCAATTTTACAACAGAAACTTCAAAACTTTCTAAAGAAGAACAATTATATCATGTTTCAAAAGTGACTTTGTATAATCAACGATTTGAAAAAATTGAACCTAAGGTTGCAACAATAAATTGGAGTGCTGATCTAATTGAAAAACAAGGTTATGCCCATTATATGTTAAAAGAAATTTATGAGCAGCCAAGAGCTGTAGCTCAAGCAGCAGCTCCTCATATTGATTTAGAAAAAATGGAAGTTCAGCTTGATAAAGTTGGATTTGATATAAATAATTTAATGGATCTCGAAAAACTAGATTCAAAAAAAGATTTTCAAAGCACTCTTGAAGTTTTTAAAAATATTCAAAAAGTTTATATCATTGCCTGTGGTACAAGTTATTATGCAGGACAAGTTGCAAAATATTTTATCGAAAAAAATGCCAGAATTAATGTTGAAACAGATATAGCAAGTGAGTTTAGATATCGAAATCCAATATTATCGGCTAATGAATTAGTTGTTACAATTTCTCAAAGTGGTGAGACAGCAGATACACTTGCTGCAATTCGATTGGCAAAAAATCTTGGCGCAAAAACTTTAAGTATTTGTAATGTAAAAAATTCTTCAATCGATCGAGAAGCCCATGGACATTTATATATGAATTCAGGGCCTGAAATAGGAGTTGCTAGCACCAAAGCTTTTGTTTCGTCATTAGTAATTTTAAATTTATTGTCGTTAGCTCTCGGTAAAGCTAAAAAAGTTTTAAATCACGATGATGAAGTTATTTTTTTAAGAGCTATTTTAGGATTGCCAAGTCAAATGGAAGGTATTTTAGCTTATGATAAATACTTTTCAGAAGCTGCTCAAAAGTTAAAAAAATTTAAAGGGTTTTTATATTTAGGCAGAGGTGTTAGCTTTCCTATTGCAATGGAAGGGGCTTTAAAATTAAAAGAATTAGCATATATGCATGCAGAAGGTTATGCTGCAGGTGAGATGAAACATGGCCCTCTCGCTTTAATCGATCCCCAAATGGCTATTGTAATGCTAGCGCCGCAAGATGATGTGTATGAAAAAACAATTAGTAATTTAGAGGAAGCAAGAGCTCGTGGTGGAAAAATTATTTCAATTTCAACAGGTGAAAATACTCAACTTCAAAAAGTAAGTGAGTACTATTTAAGTTTGCCTAAGGCTCATTGGTCAGTAAACCCAATGCTGGCAGTTGTGCCATTGCAATTAATGGCATATCATTTGGCATCAGCACTTAACCACGATGTTGATCAACCTCGAAACTTAGCAAAATCTGTGACTGTTGAATAACTGCTAAAGATTAAGTCTGATCGCTTCGCGATTATATCAGACATAATCATTAGCAGTTATTCTCTTGTTTATTGGAACAGATCTTCGATCTGTTCTTTACTGCTAATGATTAAGTCTGATTGCTTCGCGATTATATCAGACATAATCATTAGCTGTTATTTCAAATTAAAATGCACGTATTTTACTTTTTAAATTATCAATTTCATTTTGAGTAATGGGTTGTGTTGAGTCTGGTCTAGTAATAAAAACTACAGGTACCCTTTTATTATCTGCTGAACCTAGTAAGCTATAAAGTACATATCCAGGATTTGCTAATTCACCACGAATTTGTGCATCTTTGAGCCCCAATACTTGCCACATTTGTGCAGGTGATTGGTTTTGTTGCCAAACAATTCGTGTTAATCGATCAAGTCGAGTGTCATTTCCAATTAGAGTATTATTTTCGATTTCTGGAGAAAACCAATTTCCGTAAGAAGCTTGTAAATTAATGGCATTGTAAGTTTGAACTTTTCCATATCTAGGAAGTTCTTTTTTATTATCTGGTATTTCTGGAGAGAATAAAGATCCGTAACGATCGATATCATAATTTCCTGGGTACATCACTTTTTTCACTATTTTATCACCTACAGGAATATCACCAATCCAATGAGTGCATGATTTATATCCGCCTACAGCTTTACAATATCTTTCAATTTCAGTTTCACCGTTATCTTTTGTTTTTACGTTTGTATAAGCCCATCCATATTTACTTCTTTTACTCCCTGATAAAGTGCCCAGTTGAAAATAATTATTTATACGTGAACCCTCATTGCTGGAAAACAATATAGCTGGCAAAATTAATCCACTGTTATTTCCAAGTCGAGCACCATCTATATCGCCATCCATTTGAGCATAGGTCATCTTTTTACCCATATGTGCAATCCATAAAGTACCTTGTTGCTCTGTATGAAAATGAGTTAACACTTGTGGATTATTTAAAAGAAAATACTTTGCATAAATAGGACCAGTTCGTGAATCAAGTGAAACAAAAATTCGTTCAGGTCCTTTCTCATTTTCTAATTCTGTATTACCAGGTCCTTTTACAAAGCTAGATTTAAACACTTCAGGCAAACGACCACCCAATTGGTCTTTTGCTTCAAACATAAATTTTTCAAGTAATGTTTCAGGCTCTCTTACTTCAGTTTCATTTTTTAAATTTAAAACTTTTTCTGGACTTCCAAAAATCCCTTTATAGGCATTTTGAAAACTAACAGCCATAAATTCTGTATCTATTAAATTTGGTTTAGAAAATTTAGCAGTAACAACTTTTTTTGCTAATTTAGGACCATAAATTTCAGATAAAACTGCGATAAAATTTTTCTTAAGAACTTCAGGTAAATTTTCAGAAGTTGCAGAATTTGTAGTGAGTTGCAAAACTTTAGAAATTACTTTGTGCTCCATTGCCTTTTCTTCTTTAACAAGTATTGCAACTAGATTTTTATAGAATACTCCATTATCAATTGTAAGAATACTTGGATAAGATTCTTTAAATTGATTCAATTCACGAAAAGTATTAATATTTTGTGAATCATAGTTAGAATTCATTTTTTGAGATAATTCACTTAGGAAGCTTTGATGTTTTGCTTCTAAAATTTCAGGAGAAATTGCAAATAAAGAACTACAAGTTAAGGGTTTTGCAATTGACAGTTGTGGGGAAAAATAAACTGCGGTACTTAAACTTAATGATACAATCAATTTTAAAGGTTGCACACGTTCCTCCATGAAATCATGATAACTTTTCAAGATTAAGTCTGATCTGCTTGCGCAATTATTTCAGAGACAATCATGAATAGTTATTTTACTGTTTAATGTGGGAGTAAATCAATTCACTCCCTTTTAACAAATAAATATGTAGGGTCCTTATATCGTAAAATATTTTTAAAATCTATTATTCCTTAAATTTATGAAAAATATCTATGAATAAAAAATTGACAGTTCGAATACTATTTTCAATTTAGTTTAAATGTTTTTAGATTAAAGATTTCGAAGCTTAAAAAGATAAAATATTAACATTCAACTTGATCACCGATTACAACACAGTCTTGTTGTGAATTTCCATTTTCACCGCTTGTACCATTTATACCATTTGGTCCGCGAGTGTTGTTAGTATTTTTTTCTATAAATTTCTTCATATTCATAATTTCAGCTTGGCAACGAGGTACATTTCTATCTTCATAAGGGCCACAGAGTCCTCCGAGTTGCCCTAGTCCACCAGGCCCTCCATTACCTCCAAGACCTGGCTCTTTTGAAATTGTAAAATTAAATGGATTTTTTGATGTCTCGTTTTTGATTTTAAGATTTATAAACCCTGTATCCCCACCACGAAAACCATTCTGTCCTCTGGTACCCTGAGAACCATCCTTTCCTCGAATTTGAGCAATTGCATTTCCATCATGATAAACCTCTGCAATGATCTTACCATTTTCTTTTAAAATAGCGAATAATCTGCAACTATTACTAGGATCACTTTTAAATGATTCTGATTCTTGTTTAAAAGTAAATGGAATTCCACTTGGTGCGCGCTCTGTAATTTCGGGACCTTGATTTCCATCTCCACCATTTTCTCCACGAGTTATAAAATCTAATTTTCCAAATGCTTGATCGATATAAAATTGAATACTTCCTCCATTTCGACCCGGAGTTGAAATAGATGCCTTTGCTCCTGGGGCAAATGTTTGAACAAGTCCATTTGTACTAATTAATTTTTTTGTACGAACAAATAATGAAAAACCATTGGTTGTAATAGGTGGCTCTGTTATAAATACCCGGTCAGCTGTAACTCGGTGATTAGTTGTAAATGGCTGCAAATTTTCAAGCGAATTAAGATGGACATCAATTGGAGTTGTAATTGTTGTTTGATAATAAATAACATTTGAACGATACGATGGATTTAATTCTGAATTGGGGCCTTCGTCTTTATAAAAAATAATAGAATAAACTATGCCTGATTGGAGTGTTAATTTTGTTTTATTAATATCAGGAAATCTATTTGCATAAATTTTTTGGCCATTTAAATAAATAGAAAAAAAGCCATATTTTTTTGGCCACTGAATATTTAAATTATATTTAAACATCTCATCTTCAATAAGTTGTAATATAGGTTCAGTTATATCAGGAATAGGAATAAGAGTAGGTGTAGGAGTTGGAGTTGGCGAAGGTGATGTATTAGGTAATGGTGTCGGAATAGTTGGAATTTCTTTATTCAATTCAATTTCTTCACGTTCATTACCTTCAAAATCAGTTTCTGTTTGCAAATCGTTCTCAGGATCTTCGGGTGAAATAATATCAGGATTATGATTTTGTACTCCTGCATTTTTTTTATTAACCTTAACACTGCAATTAAGAGTTAGGGTTGAAAGTAGAATTAAAATAAAAATATTTTTCATGTTAAAATCCTTTGTTAAAACCTGCCAAATTTATATTTTTCTTAAATTGAAAAAAGTTAAATAACTAAATTGCAATAAATGATGCTCAAATAACAAAAGATATTTTGTCATTTAAACTTCATTAAATTCATAAATCGGACGGATTTTTATTTTCAAAAGATAATTAACATAATCTAATTTTGTAGGTTGGCAGTTAGAACTCCAATTTGAATTGCTTTTCTCATGCTGAGGCAACATTCGATTGAGAAATCATTGAAGAGATCAAAATTCCAATCTTTAGGTAGTTCTACTTTTTGTGTGCTGACAGCAAATAAGCTGTCACCATCGGAAAAAGAATGAAATGGAAAAATGCTACTTGCCATTGAAGTATGAATTTGTACAGCTAATCGTTTTAATTCATTGTTTGATAGTTTTAAATCAGTAATAAATGTAGATATGGTTGTATTTTCTCTGACTTGAATATTACTTTTTTGGGAGGATTCTACTTTTATTTTTGAATTTCTAATTGGAGGTATAATTGGTTGATCTTGATTTAAGGTTATGTTTCCAACTGCATTATTGACTACTGCTGTTACAATATTACAATTATTAAATTTTTGATTTGTAGTTTGATGATCTAATCCTTGACCACCCCAAATTCGATTCGAAATTTTATTTGTAGTGGTTGTAACACCAGCTCCAGCTCGACCTACGCAAAATGTATCAGAAGAAAGATTATTCATAAGTTCTAATCCCATTTCACGTGTTGGATAAATAAGTGGAGATGAACCCTCATGAATTCTCATTCCATAATCATATACTATTGCTGATGGAACAGAGGGGATTGAATCGAAATTTTTTGCTTTATCACCCCTCATTTTAAAAAGAGCTTCGCGAACACCATCTGATGCAGCTAAACCCATAGTCGACCCACCTGCTAAAACAATACCATCTATCCAACAACTCATAGAACCTAATTCTAATAGAGATGTTTCGGAAGTGGCAGCAGATCCACCTCTTAAATCACATTGCGCAGTTGCTCCTTCTGGAAAATAAAAAAGTGATGCTCCGGTTGATTGTGAAGGGTCTTCAATAGTTGCGGTTTTTAACCCTAATAAATTGTAATTAATTTTTTTAGAAAAATCTCTTGGTTTCAATTTTATGGTCTCCTGTAATAATAATAATAAT
>SXGU01417036.1_pt1 | contig 68925 bp, 65 predicted proteins | sample 3174531 | NCBI WGS metagenome assembly SXGU01 (sample SAMN11356863, study PRJNA531348) | freshwater metagenome | isolation source: freshwater sample F1-140 | place: China: Fuxian Lake, Yuxi | collected 2017-12-25 | reverse complement strand
GAAGGTTATCCCGGCAAACGCTACTACGGTGGTTGCGAAGAAGTCGACAAACTTGAAACCTTGGCAATTGAACGGGCCAAACAGCTCTTCGGCGCCGAGCATGTAAACGTGCAGCCGCACTCTGGTGCCCCGGCCAACATCGCAGTCTACGCAGCTTTGCTCGCCCCAGGCGACACCGTGCTTGGTATGGACCTTTCACACGGAGGTCACTTAACGCATGGCCACCCAGTTACTGACTCGGCTAAGCGTTATAACTTTATTCGCTATAAAACAACCACTGACGGTCGTATTGACTACGATGCGCTGGAAGCAACCGCTAAGGAGCACAAACCAAAATTGATTCTCGTCGGTTACTCAGCTTACTCACGCGAGATCGACTACGCTCGGGTAAAACAAATCGCTGAAAGCGTCGGTGCTTACAGTATGGCCGATATCGCTCACATCGCCGGCCTGATCGCGGCGGGAGAAATGAATAACCCCGTGCCATTGTTTGATGTCGTGACGACGACCACCCACAAAACGCTCCGCGGTCCACGCGGCGGCATGATTATGTGTAAGGCTGCACTCGCTAAGCAGATCGACAAAGCTGTGTTCCCGATGTTGCAAGGCGGCCCTCACATGCACAGCATCGCCGCTAAGGCCGTGGCTTTTGGCGAAGCTCTGCGACCAGAATTCAAAACCTACGCCAAACAAATCAAAGCTAACGCTCAAGTACTCGCCAACGAACTCACTGCTCGTGGCTACAAGCTCATGTTCGGTGGCACCGAAAATCACCTCATGCTCATCGACGTCACTGGCAAAAACGCTACTGGCGGTGAAGCTCAGCATGCCCTCGACGCCGCTGGCATCACCTGCAACAAGAATATGATCCCAGACGATCCTCGCCCACCGATGGATCCTTCTGGCATTCGTCTAGGAACTCCAGCCATCACAACTCGTGGTCTCAAAGAAGATGATATTAAAAAAGTTGCTGAATGGATCGACCAAGCTATCGTCAACAAGAGCGACGAGGCTAAACTTGCCGCCATCAAAGCCGAAGTCGCCGACTTCATGAAAGCCTTCCCTCTATACCAGGACTTAACGTATGTCGGTTAAAGACACCATTAAAAAACAGTGTTATGTCGAAGTCCCGTTAGCGATCGCTCCTAGTGATATTGATAAACTCATAACAAATTTCTTTGCCTTCATTGCCTTAACAGATAGTGAAAAGGGCAAATTTGTGGTCGATATCAAACAAGATGAACGTGATCGCGGGACAGATTTAGGCTGGCGCCGCCGCAGCGTTGATTCTGGCTTTGGCTACGATAATAAGGAATTCTTCCATTACAACAGCCAGGCTCAAGAACTCTTCGCTTCTTTGGCCGACCAAATCCCTGCCGCACAATCCCTCATAGCCAGCCTTGATCCAGTTTACAAGACAGTTCTTGGCGTTATGCAGGACATGGTTCGCTCACTCGATGAGGATTATCCTGGCTTGTACGATAAATTCTTCCCTAAATCCGGCGAAACTAGTCACGTGATTCGGCTCCTGAAGTACGACAGAACTCGTGACGGTGAATTCTTGGCCAAAGGCCATTACGATCGCGGTAGTTGTACGATCGCCATCGCCGAGAGCGCACCGGGTCTCAGAATTGGTCTCGACGACCAGCATCTAACTGAAGTTACTCATCGCCTGGGATACGGGCTCTTTTTCCCGGGCATCTCATTAGGCAACTACACAAACCAAGAACTCCTTCCGTCCTGGCACGACGTCGTCCAAAAGGGTGACCTGGCGTATAACGACGAAACATCACGCTGGGCGATTGTTTTCTTCTGCAGCCCTCCCGATCCGAACTATTTTGATCGCAGGACCGTACACACGCCTATTCGTCGAGCTATCTAGATCTTGTTTATCGAGATCGCTCATCGATGCCCGAAGCTCCCAAGCAAGGGATTTTCTCATAGATTCAAACAGGCCCCGCAGAATCTCAATATCTCCCTCGGTTAACATAAATTCCTCAAGCAATTTTGATTTTTCTTTTGAACAAAATCAAATCGCGCTGTAGATCAGAAACCTGCGACAATGTTGAATCGAAAAGCTCAAGAATGTCTGTCTTCATTTCAAGAATATCCTTTCTCAAGCGATTTTCTGAGGCAGCAATTAGTGCTCGTGTCTCTTCGCGCATGTCGGCCTTGAGAGTATTGAGGACTTCACCCAACTGGGCCAGTTCTTGTCTATCGAACATAAACCTGTGTTTAAAAATTAGGCGGGAAGTTGGGGAGTCTATATATTTTAGACCTACGAACGATGTCTGTAAACTCCTAAATTCGTTAAGACTTTTTCAGCATTGAACAAATATCCACAACGAGCTATGCTCTAACCTGATTTATGACTGAGATTATAAATGGCGCAGTGCTGGCAAACAACATCAAACGTAAGACCAAAATCAGCATCAACAAACTCAAGCATCCTCCCGGCCTAGCGGTTATTTTAGTTGGTGACAATCCTGCCTCCAAGCTATACGTAAGACTAAAGGAAGAGGCAGCTAGAGATGTGGGTATTTACGTTGAAAAATTCGTCTACGAGAGTGCAACTACCAGCGCCACGCTCATAGATAAAATCAATGAACTCAACGCTCGCCAAGATATACATGGTATTTTAGTTCAACTCCCGCTTGCCGATCAGTCAGTCGATGACGTGATTAGCGCTATTCATCCAACCAAAGATGTTGATGGCTTTCATCCTGAAAACCGTAAGGCTCTGCTCAACAACACACCAGTACTCGTGCCGCCCGTGGCTTTATCGATCATGCGACTCATACAGGCAACCAGACGCTCGCTGGTTAAACGTACCGGCGTTATTCTTGGCAATAGCGAAATCTTTGCCGAACCGATCATCGAACTACTGCGTGAAGCCGGCGTACCAACTACCTTTATCACCCGGGATACACCAGCTTTGGCCGCCATCACACGCGCTGCGGATATCGTGATCGTGGCTGTTGGCGAAGCCGGGTTTTTAAAAACTACTATGGTCAAGGACGCGGCCATCGTCATTGATGTTGGTACCAACAAAGTGAATGGTAAAACCGTTGGAGATGTTGATCCTGAAGTCGAAGGCCATGTGGGTTTCATGAGCAAAGTACCAGGCGGCGTCGGGCCGTTAACAGTGGCATATTTGTTAACCAACGTTTTAAAAGCCATGGAAGCCCAGCAACGTGAACGTTCTGAAAACTAGGTAATCTCTAATACAGCCATAATCATCATGGCTGTAAACAAAATAAAACTAAGCGCCACGAGTCCCGACGGAACTGTCAGAGATCGTTTTGGCAATTGGGCAGTTAGACGAGCTCGCTCATAGGCCACCAATAACACCACGCCACCTAGACCGCCGAGCAAACCACCGGTCGTGCCAATGACATCAATAAAATCACGAGCGCCAATTAAAAAGGCTGCCAAGGGTAACACAACTGTCAGCCCCCACGAGCACAGATAGCGACCACGGTAATCATAAATAAACGAATTCATGAGCGCGTTACCTACGCTCACAAAAGCCGTAAAAACCGTACACAAACCAATCACAGACACAAACATCGACATCCAAGGACCAGTAGCTAGTCGAATACCGTCGACAGCCTGCATGGAGGTAAATGGACCGGTCATGCTGACAACCGCAAGACTGAACAAGACGTAGGTAATACTAATCAGAGCTACGCCAAGCAAGAGCGATGAACGCAACTTTGACTTGTGTCGACCCAAGGCTTCACGACATTCGGGTACAGCCGAAAAACCACTGAAAGCAAAAATCAAAGCCCCAAACGGCAGCAACATGTTGGTTGGTTCAATGACCGTTAAATAATCCAGATTAAAATGCGGCAAAGCAAAGAGTGATAAGGCCACGATCATGACAAAGAAAATTGGGATGAGCACGCTTTGCAAACGTTGTACAAATAAGCTGCCACCAATCATGCAAGCCGAAGCTACCAACCAAAAACTCACCTGGAATATCAGTACATCTCCCGCTATGAGTGGTTGCAAAATATTTAACAACAATTGACCGCCAACAATAATGTAGGCCAACATCGCCCCCCACAATGAACCGTAATAGGCCACGGTGCCCATCAAACGACCCAGCGGTCCCAGCTGATTGCTAACAACGGCTACAAAACGCACATGGCCTTTATTGGCAGCTAGTAGATCGGCGTAAATGTAAAAGCTCAATAAACTCAAGGCCGAGATGATCAATAATTCGATCAAGCCAAAAATAAAACCAGCCTCTGAAAAAACGTAGGGTAAACCAAAAATCCCTACCCCAACAGCTGTGCCAATGAGCGGCCGCGCTCCTCGCCACAAGACTCCGCGTTTATCCTCCATAGCCCTTGCATTATACCCGTAAATTCGTCCCCAGCCTATCCACTTCTCCCCCTGGTCGGCATGGGTTAAGATGCTGCTAACTATGTCGTCGAGTGCGAGGATTCCTCCGCATAATCTTGAGGCCGAACAATCCTTGTTGGGCGCTCTTCTGATTGATCAAGAAGCAATGCTCAAAATTGGCGACGCGGTTCGAGCTGAAGATTTTTACCGCGACTCCTACCGCATCATTTTTGAAACCATGTCCGAAATTTTTAGTCGACATCAACCGATAGATATTTTGACCTTGGGCAACCGACTGGAAGAACGAAATGTATTAAAACAAATTGGGGGCCGGACAGCCCTTGTAGAACTCAGCAACGCTGTTACCACCTCAGCACACGTTTCACACTACGCAGAGATCATTTCTAAAAAAGCAGCCTTACGTCGTTTATTACGCGCGGCTGGCGAAATTACCGAACTGGGTTTTGATGAAACACAAGATGTTGACGTAGTAATAGATGCCGCTGAACAAAAACTATTCAACGTCTCGAATAATTTTATTAAACAAAGCTTCATCCCGCTGAGTTCAATTTTAACTGACGCTTTCGATCGCATCGATGAGCTGCACAAAGATAAGGGTAAATTGCGTGGCGTGCCCTCAGGCTTTACCGGCGTCGATAACCTATTAGCTGGCTTGCAACGTTCCGATCTTGTGATTCTGGCTGCCAGACCATCAGTGGGTAAAACTTCGTTCGCGCTCGATATTATGCGTAACGTGGCCCTAAAAACCAATAAACCCGTAGGCTTCTTTAGTTTGGAAATGTCCAAGGAACAGTTGGTTGATCGTATGATTTGTGCTGAGGCAAATGTTGACCTTTGGAAACTCCGTACCGGTCGGCTATCAGAACAAGACGGCGATTTTCCGCGTATCGGAGAAGCACTTGGCCGCTTATCAGAAGCACCAATTTATATCGACGACTCTCCAGCGGCTACCATCATGACCATTCGCACCAAGGCCCGCCGCTTACAAAGCGAACACGGGTTATCCATGATAGTCATCGACTACTTACAGCTGATGGAAGCCAAAAATCAATCAGACAATCGTGTGCAGGAAGTAGCCGAAATTAGCCGCGGACTCAAACAAATTGCCCGCGAACTAAATGTGCCGGTCTTAGCTCTGGCTCAATTGTCACGTGCCGTCGAACTCACCAAACCCGCCATTCCCCGTCTGGCGCACTTACGTGATTCTGGATCTATCGAGCAAGACGCTGACGTAGTCATGTTTCTGTACCGCAAAGCAGCCGATCGCAATTATCAACAGGAAGAACTAACGCCGGACGAAAAAACCACCGCAGAAGTACATATTGCCAAGCACCGAAATGGCCCAACCGGTATGGTCAAGTTATACTGGGACGCAGCTCGTGCCTCTTTCAAAAATCTCGACACACGCTACCAATCACCTAACGCTGGCCACGGGCAAGCTCCGAACACACCCTTTGGCAGTCCAAGTCCGGCCGCCTCTGGTCCAAATCCTGACAACGTCGGCTTACCGCCTGGTGTGCCCCCGAAAGGTTTCCAGCCCCGACCTGCTACTGAACCGTTTCATCATTAACCTAGAACGTTGTTATTCAAGATTAGTTTGGATGAACGGGATGTTTTGGCCGAAGCATATGTAACCATACGAAGAGGTCAAAACAGGGGCCCGTGAGTCTAAAATAGTCCGAATAAAACTTTCTAAATACTATGTTCAATAAACTTAAACAGTTCAAAGACATGCGTGACCAAGGCAAGCAAATGAAAGCCATGCTCGATCAGATCATTGTAGTCGGCGGCGGCGCGAGTAACGCCGTCATGATCACCATGAACGGAAGTCATGAAGTGCTAGGCGTTCAAGTCGAGGAGGGTAAGGATAAGACTACCCTTGAGCGTGGTATTAAAGACGCGCTTACCGACGCTAACAAGAAACTTCAACAAGCACTCGTCAAACACATGCAAGCCAATGGCGGTGGTATAGAGGCCATCAAAAACATGATGGGCGGCGAGTAATAGCCAGGACATGCGCAAATTTCCTGCACCCATTCATAATGCCATAGCAGCGCTCGGAAAGCTTCCCGGCGTGGGACCTAAGACTGCTCTTAGGTATGCTTTTTCGCTCCTGCGTTTACAGCGCGGTGAGCTTGAGCTGGTTGCAAAAAGTATCGAGGGCCTCAAATTTGTAACCAACTGCACGCGTTGCTTCACGTACGCCGAAGCAAGTATCTGCGATATTTGTAGTGACCAAAAACGCGACCAGAAACTCCTGTGTATCGTGGCCGAAGCTCGTGACATCGCGACCATCGAGGCTACCGGTATTTATCATGGTGTCTACCTTGTTCTTGGCGGTGTTCTGAATCCGGTTGACGGTTATACACCCGATCGTTTGAATGTAAAACAACTTCAGGATCGCCTGAATCTCGACCACGAAATTCTAGAAGTGATACTCGCCTTCTCTCCTGACGTGCATGGTGAAACCACGATTTTATATTTAAGTCGCATGCTAAAAGCACTCGGTAAAAAAACAACCCGTTTAGCCCGTGGACTGCCGATGGGAGCAGACATCGAATACGCCGATGAAGTCACCCTGGCTAGTGCCTTGGTGGGTCGGTCTGAAACATAAAAGACTCGGTCACGACCGAGTCTTTTATGTTAACTAATACTTTCAATCTCAAGGAGTGTAAAGGGTTGGCGATGACCAACGTTGCGACGGTAACGGACCTTGGGTTTAAACTTAATGACCGAAATTTTATCTGCTCGACCGTGTTCCAAAACCTTAGCTGTGACCTTGATGCCTGCAACAAACGGCTGACCAACCTGAACTTGAGAACCGTCAGAAGCGGCAACTAGCATAGCTTCGAACGATAATGTTTGACCGGGTTCTGAATCAAGTTTTTCAACCTGAAGCTTTTCGCCCTGCTGGACAAAGTACTGCTTGCCGCCAGTAGTAATAACTGCGTACATAAGCGTATGGCTGCGCAGGCGTTAACCTTTTGGGCTAATCTTAGAGCCTTTAACAAGCCTATCATGAATAATTCTGGTCAGAGTTTAACAGACCTAGTTAAGTTAGTCAATCTAGGGGCAGCTCAATTCTAATCGGCATGCCAGGGAGTAGCCCAAACCGTTCAGCGTAACCAGCCGGCAACTCTAAGACCATGTTTGCGAGCAACGGGCGTGAACTCATACGCTCAGGCATTTCGCCAGGCCCCGGGGCCGACACATTCTGATCTAGACTCACAATTTTTCCGTCGTTAATCCAAATGACATCCAAATCAAAGCTCATGCCTTTCATCCAAAAATCTTGCACCTTGGCTTGATCAAAAATAAACAACATGCCCTCTGCCTGAACTTCATCGGCCGCCAAACCCGACAGACCCCGACGACGTTCCCAAGGGTTATCAGCTATGCGCACTGTTAGGCGGTAATCATCAATCACCACCGTAGCTCTTTCCGAAGCCTCTCGGCTGCGAAATACAAACGCCAAAATCAAAACGCCAACCACCACCAGCGCCGCCAACAAAATTTTAGTTGTTTGCTTGGACATACTTCGTAGCACAATATTTCAGATACAGGTAATGTAAACCTAAACTAGCAACAATTACAAGTACTCCCAAGGCCGTGATTTTTTGCCAAGACTCAAACATAAGTGTGGTCAAACCAAATGCAGAAGCGATGGCAAGATAAACTACTAAGGCTTGTGGCGCCGATAACCCGGCTCTTAATAACAAGTGATGAAAATGCGTACGATCACCGTTAAATATCGAACGACCGGCGCGCCAGCGATGATAAACCACCAAACCCACGTCAAGCATAGGCAGGCCAACTACAAGTAAAGTAGTAGCAAACTTACTGCCCGCAATCACAGCTAACACGCCGAGCGTGTAGCCGAGCAAGGTACTGCCACCCTCGCCTAAAAAAATCTTGGCCGGGTGAATGTTCCAAAGCCAAAATCCAAACAAAGCGGCCGCAAACATCAAGGCCAGAACAGCTACGTCGGGTTGAAAATAAGCTTCAGATAAAGCTAAGAGCCCGATCATGACCGAGCCAATCAGGGTGAGACCAGTTGCTAATCCATCAAGTCCGTCCAATAATTTTGTAGTGTAGGTCATGCCAAGCAACCACACGAAGGTCAAAATAATCGTAGTTGTAGCCGTAAGTAAAAAAACTCCACCAAAAGGATTAGTTACTTTTTCAACGCCAATACCAAACGCCACAGCACAAACAGCCGCCAGTAACGGAAATAAAATAGACAGGCGTGGCGGAAAAGCATATTTATCGTCAAGAACACCACCTACGATTAACACTACTGCGCCCACAAAAAAACCGATAAAATGTCCTACGTCCATGTCTCCTGCCGTCAAATGATCTGTCAAAAACAAGATCAACGCGGTGGGAATTGCTAAGGCTACAAAAATGCTCAAACCGCCCAAAACCGGGGTCGGACTAGTGTGTTGCTTACGTTCGATTAGCGGCGCATCAACTAATCCAAGCCTTAAGGCCAGTCGAGCGCAAACAGGGGTCAAACAAGCACTCATGAGCAACGCTCCCCCAACCGCAAACGGCCACCAAATTGGCATAATGGGACCAGCTTAGAGATTTATACAAAAAAGTAAAGCTTAAAGTTCCGCAGCTTTGTTCAAGATAATTTTCCCTCCGACGTCAAAGACCAAGCTATCACGACGTGCGACTTTGCCCTGCAGCAGATAATCGGCGAGCTGATTTTCAATTTTGTCTTGCAGAACACGCCTGAGGGGTCGGGCACCAAACTTTGGATCATATCCCTGCGCAGCTAATTCATGAACTGCCGCATCAGTGACTGAAAACTCAATGCCCTTAGCCTTAAGCCGCTCAACAATCTTGGTAATCATCACATACGCAATAGCGACTACATCCTCTAGCGTAAGTGGGGCAAACACAATCACGTCATCAAATCGATTCAAAAACTCTGGGCGATAAGTTTGACGTAGTTCCCGATCTAACAGAGCTTGCTTAATCGTCTCGAGTGTCTCACGAGCGGCAACTTGATCCTGGATAAAGGTGGTGCCGGCATTTGAGGTGGCTATCAAGATTACGTTGGTAAAATCGATCGTACGACCCAGGCCGTCAGTCAATCGCCCGTCATCCATCACCTGCAAAAATAAATTCAAGATGTCTGGATGAGCTTTTTCAAGCTCGTCAAGGAGTAATAAACAAAAAGGATTTTTCCGCACGGCCTCAGTCATCAGCCCGGCCTGGCCGTTCACCCCAATCAGGCGGGAAATCGAACTTTGATCCTGATATTCTGACATGTCAAAACGAATCATGGATTGTTCGTTACCGAAATACACTTCGGCCGTAGCTTTAGCTAATTCAGTTTTACCCACACCGGTTGGCCCGAGGAACAAAAAGTTTGCAATTGGACGCTTGCCACTTCTTAATTCAGTACGCGCCCGACGCAAAGCAGAAGCCACGGCCTTAACTGCTGGCACTTGGCCAATCACTCGCTCGTGTACTCGCTCCTCCAGATGCAACAACTTTTCACCCTCATCGACCGACACCTCAGTAACTGGGACGTGAGTGCGGTTAGCAATCAAGGCTGCGACATCTTCTTTTTTTACCCAAGCCTGTTGATTACCTGTTTTTGACACTACCAAAGCCGCTTCTTTAATGAGCTCGATAGCTTTCTCTGGCAAAGCCATCTCGTGTAAGTAACGGGTGGAAAGATCAACGGCCGCAGCTAGGGCAGCATAGGTAAAAATCACCTTATGTTTAGCCTCAATGGCCCCCACCTTGGCCTCCAAAATTCTGATGGCCTCGTTGCGATTAGGCTCGTCCAAGCTAATTTTTTGTAGTTTAGGCGAAATCACACTGCGCTCAACGATCTCGGTATAAGCTTGCGGAGTTGTAGTGGCGATGACAAATGTATAGCCGTTATTCAACTCGCCTGCCAAAATTGAAGCCAAATCAATACCTGAGCCCGGCCCCACGAGTTCATGAATGTTTTCAATGACTAAAATAATGTTCCCAGCACGAGCCACCTGATTCAAGGCAAACAAGAACCGTTCGTCAGCACCCGTACCACCTTCAGCACTTACAATGTGCGGTACTGACAACTTGAGCAAGCGCTTATCTTGTAAGACTGCTGGCACGCGTTCTTCTACCATTAGATCAGCCAAACCATCGATAATAGCTTCCTTACCTACCCCAGGCTGACCAACTAACACAACGCTCTGGTCCCCACCTTCAATGGCCCGCAAGATGTTAGCCATTTCAATTTCACGACCAACTAACATGCCGGTCTGACCTTGTACCGCTGCTCGAGTAAGATCTAAGGACACGGAATCCAAGAAGGGGGTCGCCACCGCTGTCATGGCGCGGTTCATATTGCTCGTAGGCTTATACGCGGCAGCCTTACGAAAAGTTTGATATCGAAAACGTAAATCATCACTAATCCGTAACCATGCCACGGCATTGTTTAATTCGTCTAGTGTGATGGCTTGTGAAGCAAAAAGTTCTACCAAAAAAGGCTCGGCTGCCACGGTCGCTTCAAAAATCTCTAGTGCCGATAAGGTAGTCCGTTGCTTGTTGAGTGCCTGGTACATGGCCTTAGCCATGATATCTTGCGCCACCGTCCCAAAGCTCGTGATACCTGATGGGGTCGATGCTAAACGTCGACGCAAAGGGTCACGTACAGCCTCGAGCGATAAACCAAGACGCGCAAATAAAATTTGCACCGGCGTGGCAGTCAACGTACCGGTAAACAAATGTAAGGCTGTGACCTGGCTGTGGCCCGCCACGACTGCTAATCGATAAGCATCTTGCACAGCCTGCAGCGCCTCTTCATCAACTACCTCAGCAATATCGCCCGTGCTTTGTGCAGCCGCCGGTGACGGAATCGAAGCCAATTCCGCTGGCGTAACTTGACCGAAGGGCTTAAGAGATACCTGCTTGCGTTGATCATTTTTTAGCCGATACAGCACATACAACCACAACAGTAGTGCTAAATCCACGGCCGCAACCATCCAGCTTGGAGTTATCCAAAAATCAAGGGTGAAGATTTCAGCTACCTGGTTATTTACCCCGCTGACCACAGCTCCCAGCACTAACAGCACACCTGCTGTGCCGGCCATGTAACGAACCAGTCTGCGGGCTTTGCCAAGCACGCGTGCGTACCCAATACTCGCTTCGTCAATAGGTTGTTGCCAATACCAAAAAGTCCCGTCAACTAGCACCCCAGCAATGCCGCCGCTCGCAGGCGCGACGGCTGACTTAGGTAAAATCAAATCAACTGCATCAGCTGGCATAAGCAAGGCTACCAACCACATGATAGACAAACTGAAGCGCCAAAAACACCGGCGCCAAGATATACACGGCTAGCGCCAGAGCAATAACCAGCAACACCAGTACCAGGGCAAATGTTCTACCAACAATTTGCACTGACCGCATAAAAATACTGATCAAGCGACTTTGCCAATCTGACTGACCGAACATTGGCACTAGAATGTTCTTAATCCAAATGTTGATGGCAAAATATTGAGCGTAGTCTTTGATAGCCGTAGCGCACCAATGCAACATCAACATCAACCCACGAGCATACCACCACACAGGAAACATGATCGCGTCGTGGGCCAGCACCTTAAATACCGTAAACTGCATATTAAAGTATTATAACATTGCCGATTATGCCTCAAATCAGCTTGCGCAATTCCTCCATTAGACGCATATAAAAACGTAAATTCTGAGCTGTCGCCAGGCGCAAACCGAGTATTTCTGTAGCTTTGAATAAATGATGCAAATAAGCCCGAGAGTAGTTATGCGAGCTAGCCAGATCATTAAAAGGGTCAAGCGGTGCTAAGTCGGCCGTAAACATCTGATTCGTGATGTGAAGTTTCTTATACAAAGCTTCGGCAATCCTAAAATCAGCTGCACCTTCTTGAGCCCGACATAAGGCCTCTTTAACACACACCGTTGGATCATCCGCCCAAACCAACACTTGGCCATGGCGGGCATTGCGCGTTGGCAGCACGCAATCAAACATATCAATCCCCACGGACACGTAATACACGATCTCTTCAGGCATACCGCCACCCATAAAATAGCGCGGCTTATCAACTGGCATCTGACTGGCAATGTGTTTGGCAATCCGGAACGTATCGGCTCTGGATTCACCAACAGACAAGCCACCAATCGCGTAGCCATCAAAACCAAGCTTCACAAGTCCCGCAAGCGAGCGCTCACGTAAATCTTCATGTGTGCCGCCCTGAATAATGCCGAACAACTGATTAAGCGCATGGCGAGACGCTTTAGATCGCTCGGCCCAACGTAACGAACGCAACATCGCTTCTTCGTAGCGCTCGCGCGAAGACATCCCACCAGCCACATCGTCAAACTGCATCATGATATCTGCTCCGATCGCCTCCTGAACGTCAATCGAAATCTCTGGGGTAATCTGAAAACTCCGGCCATCAACATGCGAATTGAACCGGACGCCTTGCTCTTCAATTTTGTTCAGTCGCGCTAAACTAAAAACTTGATAGCCGCCACTATCGGTCAATAGCGGCCCTGGCCAATTCATAAGTTTTTTCAGGCCACCGACTTGGCGGAGAACTTCTGGTCCAGGTCGTAAAAGTAAGTGATAAGTGTTGCCAAGAATAATCTGAGCACCGATGTCTTTAACCTCTTCGGCCATCATCGTTTTGACCGAGCCGGCAGTGGCAATTGGCATAAACACCGGCGTCTTAATCGCCCCGCTCGGAGTTGACAAAATCGCCTGTCGAGCTGCGCCTGCAGTACTTATGACTTCGAAATTCGACATAGCTCGTACAATACGATCCCAACTGCCATACCGACGTTTAATGACTCTAAAGCCTGATCATGCGGCACCACCACCGAGGTACCGTTAACTGGTAATTTAAGACCCCGTCCTTCGTTGCCGGCAATCAAAATACGGTTTTTAAGTGAAATTTTATCTGGTGTCACAGCCGTTGGCTTGTGTTCTAGTCTAAACACCGGTCGGTTAAATGCAGCCAAGAGTGCTGGAGCTTCTTCACGTGATACGGTTTTCCAAGGCACCCGTAAAATAGCACTTGCACTCGAGCGCACAGTTTTTGGATTGGTAATCTCGGCCGTTTCGACCAGCAACAAAGAGGCCTCGAAACCCAAACAAGCTCTTAAAACTGCACCAACATTGCCAGGATCTTGCACACCATCGAGTACGACAATCGTAGGTTTGGTGGCAAGATCTGCCATTGTCCAGTCTGGTACACGCGCTACAGCAGCTGTACCCTGCGGAGCTTCGGTCGAGATGATTTCACGATAAATCGTGGTGTCGCGATCTGTAAATGTAAATTCGACCAGCCGACCGGCGTCGCGCACAAACTTCTCGCCTTCAATAATAAACATACCCCGCTCTTCGCGTTCTTTACGTTTCTGGAGCGCGAGTAACAAACGTTGTTGGGATTTGGATAACATAACTAAGTTTTCAAATACTTCCTCATCGCGAACAAAGTCGTAATCATACTTAGGACCGCAAAGGCCAAAAACTGAGCTCCAAAGATGAAGATGGCATTCTCCCAATAATACGTCGTGAGACTTACGTCAACCCCCGCAAAAAAAGAACGAATCTGTGGTTCCATGAATTTGAAGATAAATCCGCAAATGGCTGCCATAATTACGGTTGCTGCCGCACTATAAAAAACCGCCTCAAGCAAAAATGGACCGCGTACAAACCAATCCTGGGCACCCACGAGTTTCATAACTGCAATCTCGTCACGGTGCACATAAATAGCTACGCGAATGGTATTAAAGACGATAAGTACAGAAATAAGCGCAAAGAAACCGGCTAACCCAAGACCACCCCAGCGGACTTGGTTGCTGAAGTCTGACAAACGCTCAATGACCATTTTGTGATCTGCGAAATTCCTCTCCTTAATGTACGGAGCAAATTCCGGGCTGCTGTCGAGCGCGGTTAAAATAAATTCAAAATCATCAGGCTGATCGGCTGAAATCAACAACGAATCACCAATCGGATTGCCGTCTACTTCTTCAAGAGCTGCCAAGATTTCTGGATCATCTGCGTGCAGAGTTTTAAAAGCTTCGAGCGATACTTCAGCCGGAATCACTGCAATGTCTTTAACTTGAGGCAAGGCCGCAAGATAACCATGGACCGATTGCTGGATGTCTTGGCTTGTACCCTGGATAAAATAAACTTCAACCTGAACCTTGTCTGCGATGGAGTTAATGGTAGCGTCAGCTAACACGTTCATGACGATCAGCATGTTCACGGTCAACATCGTCAACAACAACACCGAGGTCGTTACAAACGACAACCAAAAATTTCGCAGAATACTTTGTCCAGCAAATTTAAGTAAACGACCGATAGATCGCATAATTAGCCTAAATGATATTTACCGTGCTCAGCATCCGAGACAATTTTACCTTGCTGGATGGTAATCACGCGGCGGCGCATGGCGTTCACGATGTCACGATCATGACTAACTAATAATACCGTTGTTCCAACATCGTTGATCCGCTTTAACAGCTGAACTATTTCTCGTGACGTAATGGCGTCCAGATTTCCAGTTGGCTCATCAGCTAACAAAATTTTAGGCCGATGCACTAACGCGCGAGCAATTGAAACACGTTGCTGCTCACCGCCCGACAGTTGGCGCGGATAACGCTGCATTTTATCAGACAAACCAACAATTTTTAGTACCTGCGGCACAACTTCACGAATACGGGCAGTGCTAGCTCCGGCCACCTCAAGCGCAAAAGCCACGTTCTCGTACGCAGTTTTTTGGGGTAACAATTTGTAGTCCTGAAAGACCACTCCAATTTGTCTACGCAGTGACGGCACGTCTGACCGATGAATTTTAGAAATCTCCCAGTCACCTAAATGAATACTGCCATGCGTTGGCCGCTCTTCCGCAAACAACAATTTGGCAAGCGTAGTTTTTCCAGACCCGCTCGTGCCCACCACCGATACAAACTCTCCCGGCCGAATATGAAAACTGACCCCATCTAAAGCTTTAGTGTCGGGTTTATAAACTTTTGAGACATTTCGAAAGGTGATCACATCAGCAATTATAACATGTTCTAGATACAAAAATACCCCTTAATCGGGGTACTCTTGGAGCCGCTTCCGGGACTTGAACCCGGGACCTCTACTTTACGAAAGTATTGCTCTACCAACTGAGCTAAAGCGGCAAGCCGGTTCATTTAAATCACTCATCTCCGTTGTCGCTCACTCCGTCGGCCTCACCGTAGGATTTACCTACGCCTCGGCCTTACTCGCTCGCTTCTAGGAGCTGAATGATTTAAATGAACCTCTTGGTTCTGTAAGGATCACTTCGCGAAAGCTGATTTAAACGGCCAAATGCAAGGAGAGGCGAGGAGCGAAGCGAGGCGTAGATGCAACTACGTTGAGCGAGCACCACAGCCACGACACAGCAGTTGGTTGTTTAAATCAGCTTTCTACTGGAGCGGGAGACGGGATTCGAACCCGCGACCCTTTGCTTGGGAAGCAAATGTTCTACCACTGAACTACCCCCGCCAAATTACAATGTGAAGATATATATCATGGTCTTGCATCAACGTCCAGACATTCACGAGTCAGACAAGACTGGACAAGCCAGCAAAAATCTGATATCTAATCAGTAGCTCTGCGATGGTCGCGAAGCGTCAAACCATCTAACCAAGCTGTGGTTGAAGGCCGAGGTGTCGTCATGAGTTTACCTCTCCGCTCGGTTCGACATCATGTCGAACCAACCTCACCGTCAAGCTACTCATACTCGGACGTGTCCGAGCGCAACACACACGTCAATAAAAACGGGCGGCTGCAACTGGTCATCGAGCGCCATCCAGGCTGGTACGGCCTGCACTTCACCGCCAAGGCCTGGTTCGACAACTCACGCTTCGGTCCTCCGATCGAGAGTACCACTCGCACTGAGGCCTTGCTCCGTGCCAGCGCGGCTGCGACAGAATTCTGTCTGCTCTACCGTCCACACCCGGTGAAGCTGGCTTATGCCGTGGATATTCAGCCAAGCCTGGTCGCACTTGCCCATTGGCGCCGTGACCTACCCGGTCAAGTGCTACTCGGCGCAATCAATACCAGGCCTAGCAGACAGTCACCAGACCGCTGGCATGGCTTCTGCTCCAACACCGACTCCGGGCTATGGTGGCAGCCTCGCCCCGATTCGTTCTTGGCACTGCTCGATGTGGTCGACCACCTGATCGACCAAAACATCTGGCCGTAGTCAACACCACGTACCCCGTCCCCGCACCTTCTTCGAGGGTGCGGGGTTCGCCTTTATAAATTACCAAACAAACACCCACGCTGGGTTGCGAGCCATCATGTCACCAATGACAGCGCCGAATGATTTTTTCTTAACAGCCAATCCTCGGAAATGAATCGTAGCTTGCTCTGGTAGCTCTGATGGTATGAACTCAATTAAGGTCACAGTCCAAAAAGCATCCGGTGCAGCTAAGATACTTGAAATTGTACCGATGTCTTGATGCCTCAGCTCTAACGCAGGTTCAAGCCACACTGGCAAAGTGGCTAAATTCATCATACCTAAATCACCCCGCGCCCGGGCTGAAGAGTCTTCAGAAAAGTTTTCTGCCACATCGGCAAAGGGCATGCCCTGCAACACTTTTTTCCGCAACGTCTCCATGGTGTCGTAGGCCACGGTTTGATAAGTCTCATCCGTACTTACGGCTAGCTCGATTTTTTGAGCTAAAAGTAAAGGCTCAATGATAAATTTTCGATAGTCACCAGCATTCCAATGAGCGGTCTGCAAACCAGCTGTCAGCAGTCCGGAGTCAAGCTCGTACTCGGCGACTTCGGTGTTGGTAAGTTTAACCTTAAGTTCCTGAGCTAAATGTTCAACGTAGAGTCGATACACGCTAGCAACTAAAGCTTGATCAAAAGCCTGTTTTTTTTTGGTCACACCTCCAAAACCCTGTAAACCATGGGCTAGCTCAACCACTTGATGGTACGAAACACTTTCTCCTTGCGCCATGGCAGCCGGAATAAAAACCAAACTGGATAACGGCCTAAATACTCCACTCATGGCGTGAGTAATGAAAAAAAATTGACAAAAAGCTAAGTAGGCCAGCAAACCACCCAGTCCAAACTTTAATCCCCGGCGCGCTCGTGGGGACATCATAAATCATGCTGCGTTTCAAGACGGATGCGATTAAAAAAATAATACCACCAACGTGCCGGATTACTAATGCTGGCATCGGTGGCAACACTAAGCTTGTCATCGTCTGACACAGTTGCCTCGGGAAGTTCAACTATAATTAACTCTTCACCAGGCTCACCCATGCCACGCTTGGTACGGGCTTCGGATTCAAGATAGTACTCACTCGATAGGTCACTAATCAGAGCTAAGGAAGCTAGTTTTTGTCCGGCCAAGCGCTCGTTTTCAGCCTGTAGGGCCGCAATTTCGCGTTCAATCTCCATGTTGCGCCAATACTCACGTCCAAAGCCAATAAACAAAAAGCCTAAGATAATCAGGTTTACAAACACGACTAACGAAAGCTTAGGCCACGACATATATCAGCGCAAATTGTACCCCATTTTATTTAAGGCCAGCAGGGTTACGTGTTGATCGCTCCAAGGAATTTTCTTACCTCCGGCCACCGCCATCACCGGTTCTGAGCCTTTGCCAGTAATTAACACAACATCTCCTGGCCGAGCCAAAGTCAGCGCCTTTTCAATAGCTGCGCGACGATCTTCAATTACAAACAAATCTCGATTGTCTAACTTACCAGCACTTCGAGCGCCGTCTGCCACCTGATTGATAATCTCCATGGGATCTTCATCATAAGGATCCTCATTAGTCACAATGACTAGCGCTTCTTCCTTGGCAACCAGCTGACCAATCACTGCCCGGCGTGCTTTATCACGACCGCCACCGGCTGAACCGTGTACACCAATAATCCGCTCTGCCCCAAGTGCCTTAACAGACGCAAACAAAGCTTTAAGCGCGTATGGCTCGTATGCGTAATCAATAATCACCTGAAAGGGCTGACCAGCCTCAAGACGCTCATAACGACCAGGAACACCGCGTAAAGATTCGGCGGCGGCTAACACATCGGTTAATGAAAACCCGAGTGCAGTTACCGTAGCCACGGCCGCCAGGGCATTCAAGCGCTCAAACTGCGCCGGCAACTGCCAGCGGCTCGGAAGATCATTCACGACTACTTTGGCTCCCAGGTTATCAACCTCCAGTTCTGTTGCACGAATCATCATAGTGTAGTCAAACAACACCGTTGGATTTGTTTTTGACCAGGTAAAATAAATTTTCTTGTCAGCTGTAAAACCAGCGTAATAATTGGCATGTTCGTCATCAGCATTAACAACGATCATTTTAGGAATCTGGCGACCAGCAACAAACTTACGCTTACGGTTTGACAGGTGTGCAAACAAACGACCCTTGGCTTTTTTATAATTTTCAAAACCTCCGTGAGCTTCGATGTGTTCAGGAGTTAAATTTGTGAACAAGGCTAGGTCGTAATTTATGCCAAGATGACGATGTTGCAACACGCCTTGCGATGAAGTTTCCACGATGGCATAGCTACAACCAGCCGTCACCATGCGTCGCAATAAAGCCTGCAGCGCAAAGCGACCCGGCATAGTCATTTTCATGGTGTTCACGATGTCTTCTCCAGCGATATTAAATCCGGCCGTCGAGGTATAGCCGACTTTCTCGCCAAGCTCGCGCAAAAGTTGAGCGATAAAATTTACCGTCGACGACTTGCCATTAGTCCCAGTCACGCCGATCACAATCATCTCATTCGCCGGAGCTCGATAAATCGCCACAGCCACTTTAGCCAAAACAAAATGATAAACTTCTAAACAGGATTCCGGAATATATTTTTTTAACTTATGCCACATACTTGCCGCAATCAATAGCACCTAAACCCCAGAGCTATGAGGAATCGAGTAATTCGTGATTTTAGAGTCGTAGCGCTCCGTGCTAGCTAGAGATTCCTCACCTCTTCACGGAATTGCTCGCCCCGGTCAAACTCGTTCTTAAACATATTAAAACTCGCAGCTCCCGGCGATAAAATGACAGTATCGCCAGTCTTAGCGATTAAGCGGGCCTTTTGAACCGCTTCCTTCATCGAATCAGCCGTGTGCAGAGTAACTTTGCCAGCGATCTTTTCACGAATCATGTCAGAAGCTGTGCCGGGGAACAAAATCACTGCCTTGGTATTAGCGATCAAAGCCTCGGCCATGGTGTCGTAGGTTAGTTTTTTATCGACACCGCCGCAAATCGCAATCAGATGGTCTTTATCGCCAAAACGCTTCAAAGCAGCCACCACCGCTTCAGGTGCAGTCGCAGCAGTATCGTTGATAAAACTGATTTCGTCGATCTCACGAATCAGTTCTTGTCGATCCGGAACACCTTTAAACTCTTTCAGAACTTTAGCAATCGCCTCAACGGTCACTCCACGCAACATAGCCGCACAAGTCGCCGACAAGATATTCTCAAGATTATGCTCACCGCCAAGCGCGACTTCGCTCAAAGCTAAAATCGTAAATTCGTCGCCGTCGCGCCGGAAAACAATGTTGCCTTCTTTAATGTAACAACCGTTATCCTGTTGATAGTTTTTTGAGAACCAGAAAAGTTGGCCCTTAACACGCGGGGCCATCGAGCGCACCAAATCGTGATCTTTGTTCAAAACCGTGTACTGATCGTCGCGCTGATACTCGAAAATAATCTCTTTCGACTTCTGATAATCTTCATAGCTAGCGTAACGGTTCAAGTGATCTGGAAAAACGTTTGTCAACACCGAAATCTCTGGCCCGTGTTTCAACTCGGTAAAAGCTCCCGGCAAACTCTCGAGCATCCAGGACGACAGCTCGAGCACGACCGGAGTCGAGGCGTTATGCGCTAGCAGATCATCAAGAAATTCTAGTGGTGAAACGCGCACATTGCCAGCCGTGATGGCTTTCTCATCCAAACCTTTCAACATTTCACCCAAAAGCAGCGTAGTTGTTGTCTTGCCCTTGGTGCCGGTAACAGCGCACACAGGAAAGTGAAAATAACGGAAAAACAAACTGACATCAGATTCGATATGAACGCCCTTGGCTTTAGCGGCTTGAATATATTCCGACTCGCTCGGCACACCAGGGTTTTGGACCACAACATCAACATTTTCAAAATCTTCTTTACGATGCTCACCAAGTACAAACACGGGTTGATAGATAGTGCGCTCCGGGTATAGCTCTCGATACTTGGTGTACCACTCCATCACCAGGTCGACAGACTCCTGGAGTTCGGTCGTGTCTTTCAGATCTGTAATCACGGTTTGAGCTCCGTGACGCATCAGCCATTTAGCTGTCCCAAGACCACTGCCTTGCTTGTAGATACCTAAACCCATGACCGTCACCACTGCGTCCTTAAAATTTTCAATTCGTGACAGATCCATATACCCCTAATCACTAATGTCTAAAGTCCTAGCTTATTAGCTCATGATACCAGCACCTGTCTTGGCTTGCGAACATCAAACAAAAACCAAGCCTTACCAACCTCGACCAGTAATATCTTAGCTAGCGCGATACCGAACACCAGACCAATCTCGGCACGGCTAAGCACAACCAAGCCAAAAATTTCTCGTAACGCAGGTAAAAGTAACGGTAGCGCCAACAACCCAAGGCCTAAGCCAATGGCTCCAAGTAAGCGCGGATTTTGCAGTAGTGGCAGACGCCAAAACGGCTGACGCAAAGTCCGCAAAGGAAAAATCGCCAATAAAGAATCCAGACCCAACGATAGGAACAGTACTGATCTCAGCGCCTCGAGGCTATATCCAGCCTGATGCAAAGGCAAATACAGTAGCAACAAACCGCTAACGGAAATTGTACCGGCAAACAACATCAAGCGTCGCATGCCATCAGTAACAATCGGTTCATAACGCGCCCGCGGAGCTTCTTGCATGATCTCACGCTCACCTGGTTCAAACGCTAAGGCCACGCTTGGCAAGCCATCAGTAATTAAGTTGATCCAAAGAATATGCAACGGTACAAAAGGGATAGGCAAACCAAGAACCAACAAACCTGCGATCAGGGCTACTTCGCTCAACGAAAAAGTTAAAAGATAAGCCACAACCTTGCGGATATTGTCAAACACGATCCGGCCTTCGCGAATCGCCGCAATAATCGAGCTCACGTCATTATCAAGAATGACCATATCAGCAGTTTCTTTGGCAACCTCGGTACCGCTACCCACGGCCACGCCGATGTCGGCAGCCCGCAGAGCTGGGGCGTCATTTACTCCATCGCCAGTCATGGCTACTGAATAGCGCAAACTTTGCAACGACTTCACAATCCGAAGTTTTTGCTCAGGAATGACTCTAGCAAAAACTGATACGCGGCGAATTTTATCTGCCAATTGATTCTCATTCATGGCCTCTAGTTCACTACCGATAATCACATTTTCAGGCTGAACAGGTAAGCCTAATTCAGCCGCGATTACGCTCGCGGTGGCGGGATGATCACCCGTGATCAAGATGACCCGCACACCAGCCGCCATAGCCTCAGCAACAGTCGCTCGTGCCTCTCGGCGCAACGGATCGCGCAAACCAACCAGTCCAATTGGACGAAGATTAGTCAGTTTTTCCTGAACAAACTCACCATCTTTCACTTCCGGTTGCTCGGCCAATAACAAGCCTCGTAATCCCCGCTTGGTCATGTCATCGATGACTTCCCGATAAGCACGATAACTCTGATCGTCAAGATCGCACTTGGCTAGCACGATCTCAGGTGCTCCAAAGACCAGTGCTCGATTGCGACCATTCTCGCGTACCAGTTTGGCCGCGAATTTTTTTTTCGAATCAAAGGGCAATTCATTAATTACATCTAATCGTGACGCAATTCGGTCTCGATGTTTCAGTAAATAATCCATGAGCGCGGTATCAGTCAGAGAGCCAGTAATCACCGGCTGACCCGAACTTTCGTCCACCTGCGCACCATTCACAGCCAACAATGCTTCCAGCAAACCTCGGGCTTGGCTGCTTGGTCGATCAACATCAACTCGATCAGTGGCTAGTCGTAATTCAGCAACTGACATAACACCGGTTGTGAGTGTACCGGTTTTATCCACGCATAACACAGTTACGCTGCCCAGAGTCTCGGCCGCCACCAGCCGCTGCACCAGCGCCCGCCGCTTAAGCATTCGGCGCATACCCACTGTCAATATAACTGTTACACTCACAAGCAAACCTTCCGGCACGGCCGCCACCGCCAGGGCTGCTGCCGTTGACAGCATCTCGAGCATCGAAACCCCACGAGTTACTCCTAAGATAAAAATTAAAACACAGGCGCTACACATTACAGCTACCAACCATCTGGATAAACGCAGTAACTCTTGTTGTAATGGTGTACTTTCATTAGTCGCGGACACAAGTTTGGTGACCTTACCAAATTCCGTGGTCGCGCCCGTCGCCACTACCACCGCCTCTGCCCTACCGGACACAACGGTGGTTCCAGCAAAAATCATACTGGTCCGATCGGCTACCGGCGTTTCCGTTGCGACTACATGCACAAACTTTACGACTTCGTTTGATTCACCCGTCAGCGCGGACTCATTGGTAGCAAATTCAAACACGGACACAAGCCTGGCATCGGCAGTAATTTTGGCCCCGGCGGCCAAGATTAAGATATCTCCGGGCACAATCTGATCGCTAGTTAGATTTACAACCTTACCGTCGCGACGGACCGTAGCACTATTCGGTAAAAAAGTTCTCAATGCATGCAACGCTCGGTCTGCCTTGTACTCCTGAATAAACCCCATAAGCACGTTAACCCCGATGACTGCCAATGTCAGTACCGCGTCACTCACTTTGCCAAGCACCAGGCTGAGAACAAGTGCCAATCCAAGTACCAACATGAGTGGACTAGCTGCTTGCCTGAATAAAATTCTCAGACTGGAAGTTGGTTTCTCAACCTGGATACGATTGCTACCGTATTCATTTTGCAGTCGTTTCACTACCTGACTTCTCAAACCATTCTTAGAACTGTGAAATGCTAATAACACGTCCTGAGAGGACATATGATGCCATGGCAGCAGCTCTTGCATACTAACCGTATTTTACCATCTTAATGAGCGTAAAACTCAGATGAAAGTCTTTCGTCTACAAATACAAAAGCTGCATAAAACTTTATGCAGCTTTTGGTGCGCCGGGCGGGGATCGAACCCGCGACCACGAGCTTAAAAGGCTCTTGCTCTACCGCTGAGCTACCAGCGCGAGGGAAAACGTATCCAAGTTTGGCCATCTCCGTCGTCGCTCGCTTCGTCAGGCTCTCCGTAGCTGCGCTACGCTTCGTCCTTACTCGCTGGCTTCTAGGATCTGACCAAACTTAATACGTTTTCCGAAAAATTAAAACTTTGGCTAATAGTCTAAAATCTAGGAAATGGTAGCAGTAAATCTTGATTTTGGGAAGTGGGACCTAAATCTTTCAAAGTCTGGGTTTAATCGATGGGGTAAGTAAAGCCAAGCAATCATTAACAATCCGCTCATCTGCATTTAAAGGAAAAATGCCACGAATGTTGTTAGATAGCGCGTCACGTCTAGCCTGACTAGACAGTAATTTTTCCAGGGCTTGAAGCAATGTTTGTGGCGTAGGCGAAGCCACTACCACCGCTGCATCGCGTTCAGCCAAGGCCTGAGCATTAGCTTCTTGATGCGTACCCGGAATGGGTATGAGTATCACGGGCTTGCCTAAGGCTGCTAATTCAGCAATCGTTCCCATGCCGGCTCGTGCCACCACCACGTCAGCCACCGCGTAAGCATCTGCCATGCCCTCATTCAAAAACTCCACCGCTACATAATTGTCACCAAGTTGTGTCAACGATTCCAACATTTTTCCTTGCCCAGTCAAATGCAGTACGTTGGCTTTGCTTAATAGTTCTGAAGCCAGAATCAGCATCAACTGATTAATCGTGGCGGCTCCGGTGCCGCCACCCATAACTAATACCGTGGGCCTATTAGTCGAAAATATGTATCGCTCGCGCGCCATCTGCGCTTCGCCAACCTTAACAAACTTACGCGCCATGGCACCCACCACCTCGGTTTTATGGGCCGGAAAACTCATCAGCGACTCTGGCCAAGTAACGCTAATTTTAGAAGCCGCCCACATCATTAACCGATTGGCCAATCCTGGGACAACATCCAATTGGTGCACCCAGACCGGTATGCCTTGTAACTTAGCTAACCAAATTACCGGCACACTTACGTATGCCCCTGCGGTGATCACAATATCGGGTTGTATCAGCTTTAGTAATCGATATGCCTGCCAACAACTCCACAAAATTAAACACGGTATGATGAGAATTTTCCACCACCTGGTCCGATCGAGCTTAGGGGCAGCGAGCGTATGAAAATCAATTTTTGCTGCCTCGACCAATAATCGTTCTGGTCCTCGGCGAGTCCCAACCCACGACACTCGCACTTCTGGTTCACGTCGACGCCATTCGTCCACAACCGCAAGCAAGGGGGTCACAGGACCAAGCGTTCCGCCACCGGTCATTAAAATATGCTGGGACATAATCTTAAGTCTTCTGCTTAACCCCTGATACATTCAATACTATACCAGCCGCCGTTAAAGACACCGCCAGAGCCGTGCCGCCGTAGCTAACAAACGGCAGGGGGACTCCAGTAATCGGCATCAAGCCGACCATCGCACCAATGTTTACAAAGGCCTGAAAACCAAACCAAGTCATAATCCCAATCAACAAATAACGACCAAACGCATCAGGAGCCCGCTCCGCGATATAAAACCCTCTAAAAATATACAAGACATAGCCCAATATAAATGCGCTCACAAGCACAAAACCCAGTTCTTCCGCCATGACCGCAAAAATCGAATCACCAGCTACCTCTGGCAAATATTGAAACTTTTGCAAACTGTGTCCATAACCGCGGCCGAAAATCCCACCCGAACCAATCGCGAGCATAGCCTGATTGATGTGGTAACCAACGCCAAGTGGATCTAATTCGGGATGTAAAAAAGTCAAAACACGATTAGCCCGATAAGGTGAAAATTTAATTAATAACGCAAACGCACCAGTACCAACAAACACCAGACCGAATAAATGATGCAAAGGGGCCCCGGCCATAAAATACACAACTACCGCTGTAAGGACGATGATTGCCAATGTCCCGGTGTCAGGCTGTAAAATCAGGAGTGTGGCAATAACGGCTAAAACTGTTAAAAATGGCAACAAGCCTTCAGCCAAAGTTTTAATCTCGTGCCTGGCTCGTTTCTCAAGCCAGGCCGCGAGATATATCAGAAAAGTTAGCTTTACAAGTTCGGATGGTTGAAACGATAAACTGCCTAAACTAATCCAACTTTTCGAAGTACCAAAATCAGCGCTTAATCCTGGTATAAAAACTAAGGTAAGCAGCAGTAAAGATAAAGCTAACATGTGCGGTGAGAAAGCCCGGAATTTATCGTACGGCACGCGCATCGCCACCAAACAGCCAACTACACCTGGCAGCAAGCCAAAGATTAGCTGATGCTTCAAAAAATAATACCCGTCCTGAAAACGATCAAAGCCGAGCGGCCAAGAGGCCGAGGCTAGCATGACAAGTCCTATGATCGTCAAACCTAACAGTAAAGCTAAAAAGTGGCGGTCAAAATATCCTCCTTCACGTTTGGTCATAGCACTATGACATGAGTACAGCTACATCCAGCAAAGCCACAATTAAACCGATACCAGCTCCAATCCACGACAAAACCCAAAAACGCATGACTACTTTAGGTTCAGGCCAGCCCTTGGCTTCAAAATGGTGATGTATAGGCGCTATGAGAAAGATTTTACGTTTAAAAATTTTCTTTGACAGCAGCTGAAGCAGAGTCGTGACAGCTTCAATGACAAAGACTAAACCAATAATTGGTAATAACAAGGCTGAATTCGTAAGCATTGCAACGATACCCAAGGTAACCCCCAAACTCATAGCACCGGTATCACCCATAATAAACCGAGCCGGAAAGATATTGAACCACAAAAAAGCTAATAAACTCCCCACAATAACCGCACACAGAGCCGCTAGATCATAGCGACCTTGGAGTAGTGAAATCACTGCGTAAGCAGAAAAAGCTGAAGCCAGAGTACCACCAGCTAAGCCATCTAATCCGTCAGTTTGATTCACCGAAAAAGACGTAGCCACGATGACTAAAATAAAAAACGGAATATACCACCAACCAATGACCACATCACCATACAAAGGGATGTGCAAGCTATCCCAACCAAGTTTAATGTAAAACCACCATGCGCCAACCGCCGCAATTAAGGTATACAAAACTAGTCGGTGTCGAATATCGATCCCGCCACCGTGCGTACCAAGCTTACGAATATTCATTAAATCGTCAGCCAGACCTACCAGTCCAGCAGCTACCAGAGCCGCTAAGGGCAGCCAGGTTTGAGAACGAGATAAAAAGTTTAGCTCGCCAATTAGTGACCCTGGCCAGGCCCAAGCAAACACAGCAAATAACACGGCCAACACAAATGTAGTACCCCACATGAGCAAGCCCCCAAGCGTGGGAACACCGGCCTTTTTTTTATGCAACTCAGCAAACATGGGAGCAGTGACCGCACTTCGAATCGATTTACCTAACTTGTATTTATATAAAAAATGAGCCAAGGTCGGAGTCCATATCATAGCCACCACAAAGGCCGTGGTCGATAAAATTAAAATTTTGGTGATAACAAAACTATCAAGCATATTGCAAAGACAAGTAAACTATAAAAATCATCGCTGTCACAAGTATGCCTTGCAACACTAAGGTCGCAAATCCAGCCACATACGCTAATACCTGATCACGACTCCACATGTATCGAGCCAACCATGCATTGCAAAGAATGATCAGCAAACCTACGGCTGGTACTAAATAAATACGCCACCACGGGCCAACAGTATCAACACCAATATGAACGTTGTAATGAAGAGGTACTGCTGTTTTACCATAAATAACTGGTAATACTCGTACCGTCGGTAATATCACCGTCACCAGCCAGCCTAAAAATGACAAAGCTAGCACGGTCTTAAAAAATCTCAGAGCGAGCATCTCCCGGATTGGAGACAACTGTGTTACTGGCTTAAACATGAAATCAAACAGCAATAACCTCCCGAATTTCGGGAATGGCCTGACATAACGCGGCTTCTACTCCGCGTTTCAGAGTTATATTCGACAAGGCGCAACCATCGCAGGTGCCGGTTAGTTTAACCTTCACGATACCCAGCTCTGCATTTATGTCCACAAGCTCAATACCGCCAGCATGCAACCGCAGTGTTTGCCGAACAGTGTTTAAGACTCTTTCAACAGCCTCGCGCATACGAATCGAGTATACGCCTAAATTTCCCTTAAGAAAAGTAGGTATTCTGAAGCCTTGACGGATCAGCTAAAATTGACTATTATTCTGGCAAATTTGAAACTCCTTTCTCCGAGAAGTTTCTGATTCGAGACCAGTTTGGATGAACGGGAGGTTTTGGCCGAGGCGTAGGTTAACCCTGCGATGAGGTCAAAACAGGACCCGTGAGCCCAAAATGAGCCGAATAAGGAAGCTCTCAACATAATATGGCACACAAACTAGCCCAAGGCTCTACCCGTAACGGACGAGATTCACAGGCCAAGCGCCTGGGTGTTAAACGTGCCGATGGTCAGTACGTTAAGACCGGTGAAATCATCGTCCGCCAGCGCGGTACGGTTATTCATCCCTCGCTTAATACCCGCACTGGTAAGGATTACACCATCTACGCCATGACAAGTGGTCTTGTGAAGTTTAATAAAAAACGGATGGCCAACTTCATCGGCAAGCTCCAACAACGCACCTACGTCTCGGTCGTTCCAGTTGCAGCTAAGGCCTAAACACATTATACAAAAGACCCGGATTTTACCTGGTCTTTTTGTTAATTCTAAATCTGAGCTCATCAGTTACTTCTGGCGCGCAATACTCAAGTACGTTGCCTCGTGGAGATAGGCATCTCATAAACCAGTCCGGATGATCGGCTCGTATATCTACTATATATTTTGTAACGGTGGCTGGCGCAGACCCTAATACTTTTGCAATTGCTTTATTGGTTTTCCAATGTTCGTTTGGCGGTGTTGGAACATTACGAACTCGTTTTAATTCAGCAATTAATTCGGGTGATAAATGTTCAGCATGTCTCGATCTAGTATCAAGGTACCAACGAAACCATTCAGGATGACTGGGTCTGAAAACATTCGCGTATTTAGCAATAGTGGCGTGATCCATATCAAGCTCCGATTCCGCTCCAGTTATTGTCAGCCAACCACTTGTAGCTCTTTCAAATTCATTAGAGCGTCGTTTAATTTCATCACTGGCTTGAGGAGACAGATAGCGATGAATGCGCCCATTTTTTTTACTTTTGGCTATTTGGAACCATTCAGGATGCTCCTTCTGTACAGTCTCAGCTAACGACCAAGCTACCCCTTCTGGCAAATTTGCGGTTTCTATCAATCTACGTATCGACATCCAGTCCTCAGGAGCACTAGACAAATTGTCTGGAATGGTTATGCCATCGTGCCAATACTCTTTTACCACCGGGACCGCTGCCATTTCTCGTGTGATAATTTCAACACCTTCGGGAGATATAAAATCTCGCACACTTCCTTTCGTGTGATGCTTATATCTACCAATAAATTGTGGATGACTCACGGCCAAACTCTTAACCTTGGCGGCCACAGCCGCTGTAGATCGTTGAAGCTTTCCAACCAAAGCATTGACGGTCATCCAGTCAAAGGGAGCCGCTGTTAACTCACGCTCATCCACTAATCCAACAAAAGCTTGGTCACCCCAAATATGTCTACCAAAACTAATATGCTCATCTCGTTTACTAGCTTCTTGAAGCTGTATACCTGACGCACTAGCAAGTGCCAAGTATTTATAGCCATCAATTTCAAGGGCGCCTATTTCCTTAGCTTTTAGCTCAATCCAGGCTTGAGGAGTAAACTTTTGACGTAGAATTTTACACCAATCATCCTGTGTTCTATTAATAATCTCAATATGTTTTTGCAGTGTAGAATTGGCTCTACCCCAAATTCGCTCTGCAAAATTTAGTAGCGATCTCTTTTGATGTAAAGTTGCATTAACTCCGAATAAAGTGAAAAGTCGCTGCAAGCCCATATTCTCAACTCTAAAGCTCCGAAGTGTCTCAATGGGCGTGGTCAGGAACTCATCGATGGAAATTTGTTGGATAATCATAGCCCGTAGCCTATCAAGCTGAGCAACATCGATTTTTTGCTTACGCCTATCTGGAAAATCTTGACGGCCTAAATTTACATTAGGCCAGGCTTCGTCGACAAACAAAAAACTGTGTAATTTCTCCTCCCAATTTTTTTGATTATACTTAACTACACGCTGACAATCATGCGGCAATTCAGCCTGCAATTGTTCCTTGGTCCATGGTGTTGCCGGATCGAAATAACCACGCATCACAAAGGTTGCTTCACCGATTTGATCACATAAAAGTACCGTCCGATCCAATCGAGGTATTTCTACATGCGTGTAACTCGCCCGACGTAACGATTTTTCAGGTACTGGCCCGACCGTCGCTATTAGATCGTCGGCGTATACTCCGTGCTTAGCTAAAAAAGCAATAAAAGTATCTAAACGTGTCTCTAACTCGGCGGGCTCAAATGGCTCCAAACCAGTGTATAAAACTAAATTAGAATCTGGCGGCAATATAACAGTCTCAATTTGATGAATGAGCAAAGGACTATCCTTAGCTTCTGGATTTTCAAAGGCTTGACGTAGATATTTTTTCCGTGACTCCGCGGCAATCCCTAGCACGTCATTAATATCGTGTGGCTGGCGTGGAGCAAAACGCAAAGCAGCTTCTATTTCTTGCTCTACAATGGGTGCTTCCGGGATTGATGGTGAGGTCTTGATCGTGTCTTCGAGTCCTTCAAGTGAGCTCATGAGCTCGTGATATCTGTTTTCGGTACCGTCGTAGGCACGTGCACGCCTAATAGCATTAGCCATGGAATCGCGGTAATCCCTGGCCTCAGGGTGCTTTTTCATGGCTTGATATTCGCCTTTTCCAAATCCCTCCGGCATAATCGTAGCTAACGTTGCTTAGCAGCCTCGAGCAGCCCTACAAACAATGGGTGGGGCGTCAATGGACGCGATTGAAACTCTGGATGGAATTGTACTCCGACAAAGAACGGGTGATCTTTCACTTCGACGATTTCGACCAGACGATTATCAGGCGAGACGCCGGCAATCACGAGGCCAGCCTTTTCAAGTTCAGATCGATACTGGTTATTGAATTCGTAGCGGTGACGATGACGTTCGGAGATGATCGCTTCGCCGTAAACTTTACGCGAGGTCGAGCCTTCAGCCAACTTGCACTTATAAGATCCGAGGCGCAGCGTCCCGCCATACTTCTTACCCTTCAAGTTATCGCCTTGGTCAGCCATCAGATCGATCACTCGATGCTTGGTCTTAGGGTTAATCTCGCTCGTATTCGCAGTCTTCCACGCAAGTTCAGTCCGCGCAAACTCGATAACCGCACATTGCATGCCATAACACAATCCAAGATACGGGATCTTATGCTGGCGGACGTAATTAATGACGGCAATTTTGCCTTCAATGCCGCGCGAGCCAAAACCACCTGGAATAATTACAGCCTGGAGCTCATTCAGTTCTTGCAACTTTTTTGGAGTCTTTTCAAACTCCTCCGAGTTTAGCCATTCAATTTTTGGCATGACACCAACCTTGGCACCGGCATGCTTGATAGCCTCCAAGACCGAAATATACGCGTCGGAAAGCGTAAAATTACCAGTCGAAAAATACTTTCCAATCACACCAATTCTGATTTCTTTATGGCCATTGTTTCGTGCTTTCACAAAACGATTCCAGGCAATTAAATTGCTCGACTTTGATTTCAAGCCAAAACTCTTTAAAACCTTATTGGCAAAGTCTTGCTTTTCAAACATGGCTGGAATGTCATAAATCGAACCAACATCTGGAGCCGAGATGATGTGCGTGGGTGGAACCTGACAAAACTGTGCAATTTTTTCTTGTCGAGGCTTATCGATGGCCTGTTCAGAACGGCAAATCACAAAATTTGCCTGAATGCCGGCGCTATTTAAAGTGCGTACTGCGTACTGGGTTGGTTTAGTCTTCATTTCACCCACCGAGGGCGGGACCGGCAAATAACTAACCAGGGCAAACTGAACATTTTTACCGTGCTTGACCTGCAACATGCGCCCAGCTTCCAAAAACAAAATATTTTGATACTCACCCACCGTGCCGCCAACTTCAATCAGGGTAATATCAGCCTTAGCAGCTTTGGCCGCTACTTCTATGCGCCGCATAACTTCTTCAGGTACATGAGGAACAACTTCAACGCAGCGACCCCCGTATTCCAAATTTCGTTCCCGCTCAATGACTGACTGGTAGACCCGCCCGGTAGTCATGTAGTTGATTTTGGTAATGTTATCGTCTAGATACCGTTCATAAGTACCGATATCCTGATCGGTTTCATCACCGTCAACGGTTACGAAAACTTCGCCATGTTCTACAGGATTCATCGTACCTGCATCAACGTTAACATAAGGATCAATTTTAATCGCCGTTACTCTATATCCCTTTGCTTTAAGCGTTAGTCCAAGAGCTGCGGTAGACGTACCCTTACCCACCCCACTCATCACGCCGCCAACCACGAACAGGAATTTATGTTTCATAAACCGAGCTAGGTATTTTCTGACGATTGTTCTACCACAGCCCGAACGGTTGCTTCAAACCCCGAAGCTAGGTAGATGGGGACATCTACTGAGCCTAGGGTCGTTATTGGATCAATTTTAATAGCACTTTTTGGCACAACATAACCAAGTTCTTTTAGACTAGCGCGAATTTCTGTGGCTGTAACTGGTGCAATCATTTTTCCATGCTTTAAATTAGTCTGTATCACCACTTCTAAGCCGTCGATTGAACCTGCCAACTCTTGTTCCGGTGAAATCGCTGAAGGCTTCGTAGACCGGAGACGTTTAACCTCATCCTTGTCGGTACTAGCATGCGCAGCCGCCTTAACAGCCAAGTGTTGTGGAAACAAAAAATTTATCGCATAGCCTTCCGGCACATCGACCGTGGCGCCCTTCGGCCCAAGAGCGTTTATGTCCTCAAGGAGGGATATGCGCATACTCGTAAAGCCTTTTTAATTATGCCTATCATATCGCGATAACTGGATCGTTTCAGCAATTCACGAGCCGACACCCAGGCCACCGCCCGAATATTCTCACCACCGTCAACTGGTTGCGGCCTAACTAACTCGGCTGTCATTGGTGCTTCGAACAAAAAATAATGAATGTACTTATGAATCAATTTGCCTTTATAAACAAAACGATCACGAAACCAAATATCGATGCTTTCAAGTCGACACACATAACGCAGACCTGTCAAACCCATCTCTTCGCGAATTTCTCGCACTGCGCCATCGCGGTACTTTTCACCATTGCGCACGTGACCTTTGGGGAAAGCCCACTTACCGTATGAATCCACAACCATAGCAAATACAATACCGTCCTTGGTGCGCTTAAACACTAGGCCACCGGCTGAAACCTCGGTACGATGGCGTTCACGTTCTCCTTTATTGCGTCGCGAGGAAATCGACTGCCGCTTCAATTTGTGGGTCGGTATCGGCATGTGTTTCATCCAAAGAATAAGTCACTACCTGATCAGGGGAAATCCCCTCTTCATCAATCGAACGGCCAAGCGGAGTCAACCAACGGGCCACGGTAATCTTTACAGCACTGCCGTCTGGCAATGCATGATATTCCTGAACAGAACCTTTACCAAAGGTTTGCTCACCAAGCACTGTGGCTTGACCGTAATCCTGAAGAGCACCGGCTAAAATTTCTGAAGCCGAGGCCGAACCGCCGTTCACTAAAACTACCGTTTGAGTATCTGCCAGCAAAGGCAATCCCTGGCCTTTAAGATCCAATCTCATCTCACCTGTGTCTTCGATTACTACTACTTTATCACCAACCCAATATCCCGCCAAGACAATGGCTGCGTCTAGTAATCCACCTGGGTTATTCCGCAAATCTACTATCAACTCATCTACGCCTTGAGCTTGGATGCGTTCTACAGCTTGAGCAAATAAACCAGGGGTTTCGTGGTTAAACACATTAATAGTAATCAAGGCGATGCCGTCAGAGCGTACTTCTAAACTAACACTATCGATCTTAATCTCATCGCGTGTAATCGAAACATCAAAGGCTTCTAGGTTGGGTCGACTTAGTGTCAGGGTAACTGTTGTGCCCTGATCACCACGAATTTTATTCACAGCTTCATTAACCGACATCCCCAGTGTCTCGACCCCGTCGATAGCCAAAATATGATCTGTAGGACGTAAACCAGCTCGGTCGGCCGGGGTATCTTTTATGGGAGCCACCACGACCACATTACCGACGTCATCCAAACCGATCTCAGCACCAATGCCAAAAAAAGTACCGTCCAGTTGCTGATTAAAATCTTCAGCTAATTGTGGCGTGAAAAAAGTTGAATACGGATCTTCAAGCCCCCACACCAAACCCTGCAAGGCAGCATAAAACAAATCTTTATCAACAGTCGGACTATCTACGTACTCGGCTTGAATCAATTTCCATACATCCCAAAACATCCGGAAATCAATGTCGTCATCAAACCAGTCTGGTACTGGACCGTTAATCCCCTCCACACTCCCAGCCGTAACTTGATCATCGGTCTGCAGGCTACCCGGTGCCTCCCCTAGGGTATAACCAAAAACGAAAAAGAAAGCCGAAAAACCGGCATAAAATAGCACCTTGAGAGGGGTCGCCAGGGGTGAACGTGATTCAGGAATATCCAACATACGGGAGAATTGTAGCACGCTACTCCTAAGCAGAAAAATCTGCTATGGTGGTAGGCATGCACATCAATCTAAGTCGCATTTTGTTCGCTGCTTTCGTGCTGTTTTTCGTATTGGCGGCTCCGGTAGTGGTCTTGTACACAGCCGGCTATCGACTCAACATCTCCAATCAACGTCTCCAGCAAACTGGAGTCGTGGTCATTTCTACGCAGCCGCGCAATAGCACGATCTCACTGAACGGACACCGTTTTGCACAAAAAACCCCGTTTGTAATGCAACGTGTCATGCCGGCCTTGCACACAGTCGTGCTGCACAAACAGGGTTATCATGAATGGAGCCAAGGCATCCGCGTCGATGAGGGTCGCACTACCTACATTACCGCCCGACTGTTCGCCGACAGTCAGCCACAGCTCTTAAACACAACCGATGCCGGCCTGGTGTTACGTGCTCGTAAATCATTAGAGGTATTAATGCCCGATGACGCTAGCGTCAATTTGCTAAACAACGGCGCGCACATTGAGGTGCACACTGGCAGTGGCGCGAACGATCAATTAATCGCGCTACTCCCGATAAATGAGTACCGCGTCCTTAAGGATGACGCCGAATATCTCTTAATGGTTGATCAAACTAATCTGGCTTTCGTAATCGCACGTCACGGTGGCGCAGTGGTAAAACTGGACACACGCCTAACGGCCTTTGACTGGCTGGACGATGAAAATCTATTGCTGTGGACCGATGGCACAGAGGTCAACATTTACGACGCAGCGACCAACAAAAATACCTTCATCACACGCGAAGGGCAGGCTACAGTCGATGTGGCTTGGCATCCAGAGGCTGATAGTTTTTTCATCGCCACCACTACTTCCATCACCGCTTATGATCGCTTTGTACATGAAACTCGTGAAACTGTATTGCTACTGACGGATGACTCGGTTTTTGAAATTTGGCTAGACGCTGCCGGCAAGACCTTATATTACCTTGATCAACCACCTATCACACCAGACTCGGTATCTATACCAATTTACGCTCTACCGTTGGCTGTCTAAAAAATCTTTTAAGGCCTCAACACGTAAACGCAAGTCCGGAAATTTAGTATTTTTCAACACGCTAAATTTAGGTCGTGCTGCCGGTTTTGGAAAAGCCGAAGCCGGGACCGGTTGGCGTGGCGTAACTACATTGTTTAGTTTAAACACCTCTTCGGCAAAGGCAAACCAAGTCACGCCAACGCCAGCATTAACCAGGTGATAAATACCGTAAGGGTACTTTTCAAGCACCAAAGCGTAGATACCGTTAGCCAGATCAGCTGTGTAGGTCGGACAACCAACTTCCTCATCAATAATCGATAACTCTGGTTTGGTCTTAGCTAGTCTCAGCATGGTGGTTACAAAACTTTCCTTGGCATCAGCAGACACAGCCGGTTTCCCAAATAAACGAGCCGTGCGCACGATGTAATAGTGCCCGTTCTCTGCTTCAACTAGCTCTTCTCCGGCTGCTTTAGACTCACCATATCTGCTAATCGGATGACGAGTATCATCTTCAACATAGCCCTCAAGTTTTTGACCATCAAAAACACAGTCAGTACTGATGTGTACAAAAACCGCCTCAATACTCTTGGCTGCCGCTGCTAGGTATTGTGGTCCTAAGGCGTTAATCGCATAGGCTATCGGATACTGCTCCGGCTCCTCAGCTCTGTCTACGGCATTATAGGCCGCACAATTCACAATCACATCCGGCTTAAGCTCTGTGACCAACTTAATCACAGACTCGCGGACAGTAATATCCAGGCCTTCGCGATCCAGGGCTATTACCACATGGCCTTTAGCAGTAAAGACCTCGCGAACATCTTGTCCAAGCGCTCCTTGCGCTCCAGTTACTAACACCTTCATAAGCCTAGTGCAACCCGAGGCTACGAAAGGCTAGGTCTAGCAACCAAATCGTGAAAGATTGCGAGCCACTACGCCTCCCCTATCTCAAGCTAATCAATCATTAAAAAGGTAAAATGAGATCTTTCAACAACGGTGCAGCTTGATCACGAGCTGACAAGATTGGCTGACCGTCTAGTGGCCACTGAACGTTTAGCTCCGGATCGTTCCAAGCCACGTTACCGTCACTGGCTTTGTCATGAGTGTGCGTACATTTGTAAAGCACCTCGCAATCTTCAAGAGAATAAAAACCGTGCCCAAAACCGGCCGGGAGCCAGAGCATTTTTTTATTTTGTGCAGACAATTCTATCCCAAACGACTGTTTATACGTCATCGAAGCCTGGCGCAGGTCAACAGCCACATCCCAAATTCGGCCACGCGTGCACCGAACTAGTTTTCCCATAGGCTTTGGTGGCAACTGGAAATGCAAACCTCGCAGTACACCTTTCACCGAAGCTGAATGATTATCTTGAAGAAACTCTGTTGGCAAACCGAGAGCCGCAAACTTATCAGCGCTAAAAGTCTCCATAAAGAAACCGCGCTCGTCAGCGAAGACCTCTGGCTCAATAACTAGTAGGCCATCGAAGGGATGGATAATCTTCATAACCCTAGAGTACGCGACCAAATTGCATTTTAAACCATTCCCTATATGCCGCGCTCTGACGGATTGGTCGCCACCAAGCTTCGTTCTTGCGATACCATGTCACCATGTCGCGCAAACCTTGCTCAAACGTAATGCTCGGCTGCCAACCCAAGTCATGGTTGATCTTTGTGTAATCAATCGCGTAACGCCGATCTTGACCAGGACGATCCTTTTGATACTCAAGCATGTGATCGGTCAGACCCATAACATTCAAGAGTGTCTTTGCGGTATCAAGAATGCTGTACTCGGCATTCCCTCCCATCATATAAGTTTCACCCGGCTTGCCTTTTTCGATCACCATAATCACGCCCACTGCATGATCGTGGGCATGAATCCAATCACGAATCTGACGACCATCACCGTGAATGAAAACTGGGTCACCATCAATCAAGTTGGTAATCGCAATCGACAAAAACTTCTCAGGGTATAAAAATGGTCCGTAATTATTAGTGCAGTTTGAAATCGTTGCCTGGAGTTGATGAGTATCGATCGCGGCTCTGATCAAGTGATCAGCGGCTGCCTTGGTAGCGCTATAGGGGTTACGCGGATTATAAGGCGTTGACTCGTTGAATTTTGGTGAGTCCGAACTGAGCGACCCAAAAACCTCGTCGGTACTTACATGGTGCAAGCGCTTGCCATGACGCACGCAGGCGTCAATCAGGCGTTGCGTGCCAAGCACGTTTGTCAAGATAAACGGCTCAACATCAACAATCGAACGATCAACATGGGTCTCAGCCGCAAAATGAGCCACCACATCAACATCCTTGACCAGATCATCAATAATTTTCTTATCAACTATGGATCCGTAAACAAACCGGTACTTAGACTGAGTTTGAATATCGATAGTATTCGCCAAATTACCTGCGTAGGTAAGCGAATCCAAATTGATAATGTCCCAATCAGGACGCTCCGCTAAAACCGTACGGATAAAATGCGAACCAATAAAGCCGCAACCACCAGTTACAAGCACTTTCATACTAAGCTAAACCTTACAGGATGTGGCTAAAACCGGTCAACCCTTTTCATGACGCTTTAGTTAGCCAAGATTCTTGACCTCACCAGCGCCCAAGCGATCAAAACATGGCTCGCCTTCACCTCACCACGAGCTACAGCCTCATCAAAGGCCTGAGGCGTCATAGTAAGAGTCTCGATTTGTTCAGTCTCTTCTAAAGCCTTTTCAGCGGACGTCAGTCCCTTGGCGATAAACACGTACGCCGCGCCTTGGACGCTACCGGTGGCAACAATTGCCTGACCAACATATTCCATCGATGCCGCCTTTAGGCCGACCTCTTCAGCCAACTCTTTGTGTGCTGTTTCGAGAGCAGTCATGCCCACATCTATCATGCCAGCCGGCAACTCTAAGCTCTCATCGTTCAATAAGTAACGATACTCGCGGACAACAATAAGCTCTCCCGCATCGTTAACTGCCACGATCGTGACTGAACCAGGACTCTTAATATATTGATATGTGATCTGTTTGCCGCTAGGAAGCTCGACTTCATCCTCTACGTAATCCCATTTTCGATATTTAACCAGAACCTTCGAGCTCAAAGTTTTCCATGGAGTAAATTTCATAATCTAAAGCGCAGCTCGAATCTGCTCAGCCACTTTGGCAAGCTCTTCTTGTGAAGGATGCTGCTTCACGAAATTTCGAGGCTCGCCTACTTGGCGCGGCATGATGTGCAAGTGCGTATGAAAAACATCTTGGCCAGCGGCCTCGCCATGGTTCATGCCGAGGTTGTAACCACTACCACCTACAGCTTGGGTAATTTTAGGAGCGAGATCGTGAATAGCGGTCATGAGAGAACAGGCATCCTCAACCGAGCCGGCAGCAAGATTCTCGGCGTGAGTTTTAGGAATTACAAGCGTGTGACCTGTACTAACTGGGCCGATGTCGAGAAAAGCCAGCACACGATCATTCTCATACACTTTGTGGGCCGGGATTTGGCCGGCAATAATTTTGCAAAAAAGACAGTCAGTCATATAGCTATTCTTTAACATCGCTCAAAGCTTTGAGCAAGAGCAACGGAAGTACCAGGACGATGATCGCGAGCACGAGTCGGAAGGCTCCAAAAGCATCAGCGGCATTAAAGACGAGTAACGAGCCTACGATGCCAATAGCCAAGGCGACAATTTGGCTACGGCGGCGCTGTGCTCGAGCTGCAGAGCTCGTCACTAAGGCTCCGATGCCGCACCCAAGCGCGATCACGAGCACGATGTAGATTGGGAAAACCGAACTGACAAATCCAGGCACTTGCCACTCAACATACACCAACGCCAAAAACGTCAAGCTTGAGACAACGTATCCGGTGTGCCAAAAACTGCGCATATTAAGGTAGGAGTAACTTGATGAAGTGCTTGAGTTGGCGCACGAGCTCGCCGGGCGAGGCCGCGGGCTTTAAGAACGTCACCGTGACGGCCTGGACCGAGACCTGCCCTAGATTGTCATGAATACCCGGCGCTGAGAGTGCAAACTTGTAGGCATCATTCTCAACGGCTAAGGTCGAGGTCTCAAAATCAGCGCTCGCGACTCGCCAACCGTCGACCTCTCGTACGGGTGCCAAATTGGCCAACACGTGTTCGACAGCGCTAGATTCGATGTCAGTGAAAGCCGTTAGTGCGCTTGGATCAGGGTCAAAGAACGACTGTCGACTAAAAGCGTACTTCCCTTCTCCGGTTAACTTTACATCGCCGACCGGACTGTTTAGCTCCACCACATCGGTTCCAGGCACCGTGCTCGAGTACTTGGCCCCGACCTCATCAATAACGATCGCGGTGCCGCCTGCACTAACGGTCTGTAAGCCTTCAATATGTTGCGTTTCGAGCGTCACACGTTCAGCGTTGGTAAACAAACTCGTGGCTCGAGGTTTCGGTAAGAAGCCAACATCATCACCAATAAAGACTCGATTTTTTACAACCAGGTAACGCTGCGAGGTTTCAATCGACCTCCAAAAAATGTCAGACGTTCCTGACATGACAATCCGGTAAACCCCTTCAGACCAAGCACGGCCGTCGAGCTCTAACAGCGTTCGCTCCGAGGGCTCTTGGTTATCGTAAATATTGCCATCATCACGAATAACCAACTCTGTCATGAGATTTCCGTTCTTGTCATACACACGCACAAAGCCGTCATCAACCCCATAAGTGCGATTGACATCGGTATACATGAGGTTGAGTGAGAAATCTTCGTCTTTAATATATGTCAACAGCTCGTGCGGCCCGCGCAGGCTAACATCAAACTTTTGCCGACTTCCAAGTGGCGTGTAGCTCGATAAACTAAAGGCTGTTGGAAAGTCTGCTCGGTACGTAGCCACGATCGCTCGATCGGGCGGTGTCTCGAGAAACGTCAGGTAAGCTCCACTCTGGGGGTCACGTGAAAAGATCGCTAGGCGACCGTCCAAGTCGTGTCGGGTCCAGTCTAGGTACTCTAGGAGCGAGTTCGACAAGGGCTGAAAATCAAAAGCTTGAGCGGCCACATCTTTCAAACCACCAATTTCAAAAGTTGGTGTGCCACCGGGATCAAAAGCAACTTCAATATTCACGGTCTTAAAATTCCCTGGTGGCGGTGTAACAGAAAAATAGACCGGCTCATCGAGCAAGGTCACGTAATTATCGCCATCACGGCTTGTAAGCTCACTCACCCTTTCGTCTGGCAAAAGTCGCTGCACAAACGGCGACACCTCACCCATCTCGTAACGGACGACTCGCTCACCTGAGGGTGCCAGATAATTCCAAAGTAAACCTCCGAGCAGGAAGATCGGTAAACTCCAGATGATAATACGGGCAACTTGGAGATTCATGTTATTCAGCCACGAAGCGATACAACGACTCTTCATTCATCGTGTCTACCAACTCGATACTAGCCCCTTGAAGTAACACATCGTTCAGGTGATTGATATCTTTCTCTGGCAAGGTGATCCCGAAATAATACACCGGTGCCTGTTCGAGCATAGCGGGCAAGGTCGAGTATGTAGCCTGGCTGCGCAGAGGAACCACAACCCGACGCTCTGGGTAAAGATATTTATCAGCCCTATCCACGATAACGATCGCCTCGGGCTCGGTCAGTGCAAGAATTCGGGTTTCCTTATCGACAAACGTCGCTAGAGCAGCGCGGCTCGGAAGATATCCGTCGTGGCCGAAGACAACCAGCTCGAACGACAGCAAGGTCGACAGCACTACCAGGCCGCCCGTAAAAACTTTTCTGAGCCATGATCGATCACCCAGCATGTACACCAGAGCTCGAGCCCCAAAGACACTCGCCAGCGCAAACAACGGCAGCCAGTAACGCACGTGTGAGTTACCTAGCGAAATAATCGACGGATCTGGATTGTCGATAATCTTCCAGCTGCCATACACAACCGCGAACCACGCAGCCAAGACGAGCGTAAACACGGCCAGCCTGCGCCACAACTGCTTGTGCTCGTCCCGTTCAGCAACAGCGAGAATCAGACCGGCAATGGCGAGTACGCTCATCCAGGGATACAACTTCCAACCGTAATCGATAACGTTCTTGAGAATGACACGTTCGTGGAAACCAAAAGGTAACAAGAAATTTCGTTTCGGCTCTTCAATCACAGCCGTGGCGGCCTCATCGCTAATAACAACGGCAGCGTACGGATACTGGGCGGTATAGCCATTTACAAACGGGCCGCCGTACATTGTCGCATTAATAAACCCAAGCAGGCCGAGCATAGTCACGAAACCGAGAGCAAAAGTCATCAGCGAGCGCCAGCCGATTGCTGCTCGATAACCAACAAACACGACGGCTATCGCGGCCGTCAGCCAAATGATTTCGGAGGTTCTGACAATCAGGGCAGCGCCGAAAAACAGGCCAGCGATTCCATAAACCCATGGTCGCTGCGACCGTAGACAACACCAAACGCCGGCCACGAGCAGCGCCAGGAAGGCTACGTTATGCATCATCACTCGACCCGTGTAATACCAAAAAGCCGGATGAATCATAAGCAGAAAGGCGGCCACGTCTGCCAGAAGCTCATGCTTAAAAACCCGACGGACGCACTCGCGCCAGAGCATGATGGCGATCACGGCCAAGAGCGGGGTAACAAAATACATGGCGTAATTCCCAAACATCGCCCCGATAACTCCAAGTACTAACACAAAACCCACAAAACTGGCCGGTATAATCGTGTCTCCAAAACCGACAGTGCTTCTTGGATGCAACAAGCCACCGAGTTCATCATTCAAAGCTTCAGGGATCGACAAACGACCAGTCTCAGCAAAGGTTCTCGCGAACACGTAGGCTGCGTTCTCGTCAGGCGAGACAAACAGCTCACGCGCGAACGGCCAACTCAAGGTTAAAGTCGACGCAAAAAAGAGGCTAAGTATGATCCCCCAGATCAAACGTCGAATAGTCATACTTAAAGCGAATAAGTAGCCACCGCGATACTTGCAAACACCAATGAGGCCACCAGTGCCGCTTCACCTAGTTGAATAAGCAAAGGCTCATTGAAAACAATTCCAAGTAACAATAAGGTCAACGAGCTAAACTGCAAGAACATTTTGATTTTCCCCCAAACGTTGGCCGCCATGATGGTACCAGCGTAGCGCGTCGAAGCCCAGCGGAGTGATGGCAAAATGTCGAGCACAAGTGCAATGAACACGATGACCGGATTAAAATGTTGCAGCGCCACTAACAAGGCCACCGAACCAATAAGCAGTTTGTCAGCAATCGGATCAAAAAATATCCCCCAAGGCGTCACCTGTTTACGTACCCTCGCCACCGAGCCATCGAGTGCGTCCGTAAAAGCCGCCAGCATAAACACAGGCAAGGCCCAAGTATAGTTTTCAATGAATAATAACCACAACACAATCGGAGTCAGTAAAAACCTAACCACCGTGATGTGATTTGGGTGAACAAAAACAGGTACCCAGTGCAAAATTAAAGCCCGCATGACATAGTCATGTGGGTAAAGTTTGGTCAGATCTCGGTTGCTACCAGTCATGCTATAGTGCTAGCAAATATTCGCTAAAATACCATGTCCCATCGACTATTACCACTCCTGGCCTTAATCCCTGTCGTCATCAGTACCTACGCCGTTTCCGAGGCTTGGTTTGGGGCCTTAGCCCTTTTAGGCTACTTGGTTGGCTGTGGCCATACTCTTGGCCCACGACTAGCGCCTTTAGCGCCGCGCGCTCTCCAACTGGGTCTCGGTATCATGTCGACCATTGCCGGCATGAGTATTCTTGGGAGTGCAGTCTATTATAGCGCGACGGTAACTAGCGAGAGCCTGTTAGTAGTTCTCATCGTCATCTCGCTAGTAGCCAGCGTCGGCTGGCAACCAAGCAGTAGTCAAGTAAGTTCTGATAAATATACCCTCATTGACCTAACGCTGTTTACATTTGGATTAATCTCGCTATTGGGCTGGTGGATGGCTGTCCTATCTACTCGTATCGACGAACCAGTGCGTTCGCTCTGGTTAGTGCTTGATCCCTTCGTACTCACAGCCTTAGGGTTAGCGGTGCTATGCATGCTTGGATTGTTAATCCGTAATCAAGCCAAATCTCTCGGGATAATGCTTACGGCTCTGATTTTATTTTCGGCCACTGCACTGGCCGCTGCTACATATTCGCTCGGCTACGGTTTCGACCCCTTAATCCATCGCGCCACCGTGGCCCACATAGCCGAACATGGAACCATTACCCCAAAGCCCCTGTTTTACATTGGTCAGTACGTGCTTGAATTAATTGGCACTAAGCTGTTTGCACTCTCGGTCTTCACCCTGGATACTTTGCTGGCCCCAATCCTCGCAGCTGCTGGTTGCGTGGTGGCTCTCGCTGGCCGACAAGCTACCTTAAAAGCGCCAAGTATCATGCTCGCTAGTTTGCTGTTTTTACCTTTAGCCGCGTTCATACAAACAACTCCGCAGGCTCTAGCTTTTGTATTCACGAGCTGGGTTGTTTTCACTAACCCACGTTCTCACCTAGCCTTAGCCATCTTTGCTCTAGCGGCTGTACTGACGCATCCACTGGCTGGGATTGGAGCCATGGTATACGTAATCCTAGTCAATCTAGCTGATTTACCGGCTCGATTTAGAACAGTCAGTCTGGTAAGCAGCGCCGCTGTTACACTAGCTGCTGCCGTAGCTATCCCGATTGCTTTTGTTACGCAAGCCAAACTTGCTGACTTAACCATTAACTTTACCTTTAAGAATATTTTCAAACTCTGGCTGCTACCTATCGACAGCTTCTTAACAACACAATACAACGCCTGGGGTGATACCGCTTATTTCTTTTTGGGTAATGCTTTTCTAATCGTACTCATATTGGCCATCATTGGCATCGCGCTAACGCCAAAAACTACTTATGGCTGGTACGTTCCAGGACTGGTGGCAGGCGCAATGTTTTTAAATTTCATAATTATCAGCTTGGGCTTTGATTTTACCTTCTTGATAGATTACGAAAGACTAGACTTTGCTCTCCGGCTGCTAACGCTCACAACCTTGTTTTTGCTTCCCTACGTTGCAGTTTTATTAGTGAGTGTATGGCATAAATTAACACAGGCTGGAATCGGATTACGTTTAGGTTTTGCCATGCTGTTAACGATTATCTGTGTCTGCAATGTTTACGGAGCCTATCCACGCCATGATAACTACGCGCGCTCTGCTGGGTTTAACGTCGGTCCGGCCGACTTTGATGCAGTCATGGCCATTGAAAAAAACGCTGCCGGCCAAAATTACATAGTCCTATCCAACCAAGCCCTGGCCGCAGCCGCAATTCAACAACTGGGTTTTAAAACCTACTACCGTGACGATATTTTCTTTTACCCTATTCCAACTGGTGGTCCGCTCTACCAGCACTATCTCACCATGGTGGAAGACAAGCCCGAGACTCAAACCATGCTGAACGCTATGAATCTAGCCGGGGTAGATTTAGCTTACTTAGCTATACACAACTACTGGTGGCAATCACAAACAATTATTGAAAATACCAAAGCCATCGCCGACGATTGGTTCGCGATTGGCGATGGGGCGATAACAATTTTTAGCTTCCGCCGTTAAAATCTTAATCAAGCACCGTATCTTGGCTTTGTTGTTTTCGGATACTGTTTTGGATAATTTCAAGCAAACGATCGACGTAACGCTCCAAAGCCAAATCAGCTACACTAGCGCGAATATTATCCCCCGAGGCCAATAATTGTTCTTTATTTACATCAAGCAATTCAAGAACACGTCTAAAATCTTTAACATCATTTGGTGTAAACAAATAACCTGAAACGCCTTCCTGAATTAGTTCACCCACTCCCCCAATCCGGGCGGCTACAACCGGCAGTCCAGCATTCAAGGCCTCATAAATCACAGTTGGTGAATTTTCGTAACACAACGATGGCACCACGACCGCGTCGACGACAGAAAAAAATTTACCCAGCTCTCCGGGCGGCATATAACCAAGATAACGAAGATGTTTATCTTTCGCTGCGGCGGCCTCAACCGCTGGGCGTAACTGTCCGTCTCCGACGATTAATAAACTATATTCACAATCTAAAACCTGCAGTGCCTGTAACATAAACAACACCCCTTTATGCTCCACCAACTGGCCAACATATAGCAGTCGCAATGGCCCGGGTGATCTAACGGCTGGTCGTGGCGTAGTCAATGCTGGCAACGGGTTGCGAAGTACGCGAATTTTGGTGTCTCGAAAAAACCCTGCTTCAAGGTAAGCGTTTTTTAAATATTCCGAAGGAGAAATAACAATGTCTGGATTACCAATACGCCACTCACAAAAGTACTGATACCCCCACAAGCCAAACCTCAAAGCCATTGGTTGTTGCTCTTGGCCAGCCAACAATAAACCGGATGGATACAGCAGTTGCAGATCATGCAGCACGTGCACGTGTGGAATCTTTTCAGCTCGGATGACGTTCGGGATGCTCAAACCAATCCCCTTCAGATTATGAGTAATCACGACATCTGGTCGTTCTGCTTGCAAAATCTGTCGCACACGCAAGGATGAATGCCAACCGCAAGCGTCAATAATGTGCCAAAAAATTCGTAACCACCAAGGAAATTTATAATCATCAAGCGTAAAATAAAGATTTTTTGGAAAGAAGCGGTAAACGCGTTCGGTACTTGAGCGGTCAATTACGGTGCTGGTGCCTAGCGCTCTCGGATGGCCAGTAATCACAAACACATCGTGCCCAGCGGCCAGTAATTGACCAACCGTGCGGACGATGACATTTTCTGCGCCGCCACGAGCGTACGGCGGATACAAATTGGTGACTATCCCAATCTTCATAACCTAACTAAGTAGCACATCGGTTGTACACCTCGACTAAGCGATCTGCAAGCTGAGACTTAGTATAGCCAGAAACAATGTGTTCACGAGCTTTTGCTCCCATACGCTCGGCTAGCGATGAATCTAATAAAAATTGGCTCATGGCTGATTCAATAGCTTCTTCGTCGGCCACATCGATCACTAAGCCGGTTTCTTGATGAACCACCAGTGATCGCACGCCTGGCAGATTTGAAACGATTGATGGCAAACCACTCGCGGCCGCCTCTAAGGTAACCAGACCAAAAGCTTCGCTGCGCGTAATCGATGGCAAAATGTGCACGTCACTGGCGTGATAAGCCCGTACTAAATCTAGTTCAGATACAGCCCCGACAAACACCACTCGCTCTGCTACACCAACCGCCCGCGCTAGCTCAACGTAGCTGCTGCGCATATCTCCATCACCCACAATCAACAATCTCCAATCACTCTCGAGTGACAAAGCTGCAGTGGCACGGATCAAAATGTCGATACCTTTAAACGAATGGGCTTTATCAAGCCCACCCACAAACACAAACACCGTCGCTGAAAGCGGAATCTGATGTTGGTTACGAAATTCATCGTCATGCCCGGGCAAAAACCGCTTTGTGTCAACCCCAAACGGCATGGCCACCAGTTGCTGATGCTGGAGTCCAATCGATTGGGCGTAATCAAGCGAACTCACGAGCACCGCCCTAGCTTGGCGCAGAATTAAAGGTTCAAGGAGCAAACGATGCAAGCGAAAAACTACCTCACGCCAGTCATTAGTCTTAGGTTGCATGTGATATGTCAACACATACGGTTTACGGCTTAGCAGCGACCACAACCAGACAAACATATCAGCGCCGTAAAACGTGTAATGTAAATGTACCAAATCATGTTTATTCAGGTTTGTGACTAGCTGCGGCAAGACCGCAGCATTACCAAAAGATGCCACCGGAGACAAATATTCGGCCTCAGAACCTTGCTCACGCTGAGGATAATTTGGAGTATAAACCGTCACCGCAAAACCGCGCGCCTTAAGCTCATGCGCGTCATTGGCGGCCACCGCTCCCATACCTCCTTTATAGGGCGGGTAAACCGGCGTAATGATAGCAACCTTCATAGGTCTACCACTTCACAAGCTTACGCCCAGCCTGAAAAGCTTGATCTACGACTGGATTAATCAATTTATCCATCAAGGGACTAGACGTCTCCTGATGTTCGATCTTACCAACTACCAGCTTTAAAAAATCACGGTCTGGAATTGCTCTTAATTGCTCTGCGCGCTTGCGCATACGCCACAGAAGCTTCCAAGTACTCGGTTTAAACCATTGACCGCAAGCCCAAGTTTTAGCCTTAAACCATCCGCCCTTCACAGCCATGGGCCAAGTACCAAGTTCGATGGCCAGCAACAGCGGCGCGAATAAAACTAAGCTAGCAGGCTTGTAATACGCCAACGTGACAATCTGACGATACAACTCCATCCAGGCGAATTTAAAGGGATTACGGCTAAATTTGTAATCATGATAAGCAAACGAGTGTGCGGCTAACACATTGCGATAGCCAGCAAATCGCAACCTCATACCAAGCTCCAAATCTTCGTGGTACATGAAAAACCCTTCTTCCAAGACACCAACTGTCTTTAGGGCTGATGCTCGATACAAGACCGCCGCGCCACTCGCGTAAGCGATGTCTTCGCCATCCTGAACCTTGATATCATTCATCATTTTGCCGTTGTCGCGCGCAAAACCATAACCTGCGATATGCAGCGCCCCGCCGGTAACATTAACTTTTTCAGGCTCATGCCAATAACGCACCAAACATTGAACTGAACCAATTTCAGGTGCTGATTCGGCCACGCGTACAGCTTGTGTTAAGGCATCCGGAGCAAGTCTTAAGTCACCGTTGTGTAAAAATACGTAATCAAAATCTCGCTCAAGTGCGTAGCGAATAGCCAGATTATTATTGCCAGCAAAACCACGGTTCTGTCCGTCATCCAACAGCACAACCTCGGGTAAATCATTACCTGAGCGTGGTACAACGTCTCGCTTAATGACCTCGGCAATACCGTCCTTGGAACCGGCCGGAACTAAAATAAACGTCAAACGATCTTTAGGATAATCAAGTTTGGCCACTGCCTCAACGATCTCGGCTAAGTACTCTTTCATCCCCCAGCATAAATATACTATGGCTATTTTAGGTTGCATATTATTTTGGTGGTTTATCAGCCTGATTAATCGCCAATTGACGCACAAGTTGGGTGATTTCATCCGACAGCTGTTGTTGTCTTAGTAGTAAACGATGAACAAGATAAAACAACACGACCACACCTACGTACAAGAAAAGATCAGCGCCCCGACCAATACCCACAAACTTGGCCAAAATATCGGTAGTTTGTGGAGCTATGGCCACCGTGGCTACGATTGCCCAAAAAACTCCAAACATAATGAGCCAATACTTAGACACTTTGCGTACCTGGTACTGTTTCCAGGTCTTGGTCATGGCAAACAATGCAAAGCTCAACAGAGCAACTTGAAAAATCATAAACAATTAACGCACAAATTTCTTTTTTAACAGATCTCTAATGATCTCAATTGCCCGCCAGCCCGAGGGACTTTTTAAAAGCGTTTCACGGGTGTAGCGAATGGTTACCGGATGTTCCATATAACGCCAGGCCTGGCTTTTGATCAAATCAAGAATTTCAGACGGGTGGGCCATGCGATCCAAGGAAATGCGTATATCTTCGGCAGCCCGCCGCGATAAAGCGCGAAAACCGTTATGCGGATCGCTGACCTTGAGACCCGATAAAATCAAGGTAAAACCAACACTAGCCTTCAGCAACCAGCGTCTGGCTCTAGGCATATCCACTGCCCGTACGCCGAGAAAACGGGAGCCTAAGACTACGTCGGCCTCGCCACGCAGGATAGGCACAATCAAAGCCTCGATGTCGCTAGCTTGCATTTGTCCGTCAGCATCAAAATGCACTAGAATATCTGGCTCAAGGAACTTAAGTGCGTAATCGGTCGCAGTCTGAAGAGCGGCACCCTGTCCACGGTTTAAAGCATGAGTGAGAACTATGGCACCGGCCTCGCTAGCCATTTGTCCTGTTCGGTCATGACTGGCATCATCAACAACCACAGCTGCTAGGGCATGGGCTAAAACATCACGAACTACCGCCCCGACTCGGGCTTCTTCGTTAAAAGCTGGTATAACGGCCACAATACGCATACCGGTAAGACGGTAATCCGCTAGCCGCTGTTAGTCAATAAAAGCTTATTAGCACGAACGTAATCAATGGTTTTACGCAAGCCGTCGTCTAGTCTAACCAGTGGCAACCAGCCCAATTGTTCACGCGCCTTGCGTAAATTCGGTAATCCAAGCGGGATCATGTGCGCTAACGTTGGCTCATATTCAATCGGTACCTCGTGCTCGGCTAAAGCCATAATTTTTTTGGCGACCTCAGCAATCTTCAAACTAACATCGCTGCCTAGATTGACCGGACCAATACCCTTGTCCGCACGCATGAGGCGCAATAGGCCGTCAACAATATCTGTGACATACACCAAAGCCGTCGTCGTTGATGCGTCTCCCATGATAGTCAAGGGCTTTTCATCAAGCACATTTAATACGAAATCCGATATTTGATGACCGTGAAAAAGTGGCATCCGCGGACCGTAAGTGCGGAAAATTCTAGCAATTTTGGCATCCAACCCAAACACGTCAGCATAAGTTGTAAACATAGTTTCGGCAAACCTTTTGCCTTCGTTCAAGGCGGCCCGAGGGTTCAAGTGATCAACAATCCCAAGTTCGGTTTCATCAACTCCATCTTTGTCTTCAGCTCTAGCGCCATAAACCGTACCGGCTGATGCCAACAACACCCTGGCCTTATACTTAACCGCCGTATCCAGGACGTGTCGTGTGCCAGCTGAATTAGCTAATAAAATTTGCATCTTGAATTGTTCGTAACCCTTCACCACAGTTGGCATGGCCAGATGATAAATTTCTTGTAAACCAAAAAACTTCACCTTAAAAGGTTCAAGCTCGGGAAAACTCTCCAAATCAAAAGGTTCGTTAATATCCAAACGTAAAAACTGAAAATCTGGGTTACGCAATAGCGGCTCAAGATTGCGCACATGCCCGGTAGAAAAATTATCAATACAAATTACCCGGCAGCCATCTTTTAGCAAAGCTTCGCACACAAACGATCCAATAAACCCAGCACCACCTGTCACTAACACGGTTTTCTTTTCCATAGTGTAAATTACCAGGTAGCTAAATATCCCCCCAAGTCTCCAACTAACCCGTCACCCACATGATTCAGTAAGTCTCCAGTTAATGAATGCACGCTCACGTTCCCTGCAGCGTTTTGTGGGGCGATGACTATGTCAGGCTGGCCGTTGACATCAATATCGGCAGTGCTAACAGTTAGCATAACACCTGTGGTTTGCGGCAGCGTAAAGCCACCCCAGTAAGCTCCAATCTTGTTATAAATTCTTATAGCTGACGATGCGCCCACGCCACCAGCAGTAACAATTTCATCGCGATAATCATCATCAAGATCTGCCACGTCAACGCGCACACCATTGGTTTCCCCAGGAAAAGCCACAAAATCAACCACCCGGGTGCCGTCGAGATTATAAATCGCTACGCGCGATTCACCACTTTCAGAAAACACCACGATCTCTTTATCCCAATCGTTATCAACGTCAGCAATAGCTACCGCCAGCTGCGCATCGTTTGCAAAACCCGTGACCGTGATACGAGCTTTCTCTTGGCCTGTTTGGGACCAAACAATCACATCATTGCTAACCCCTGCCCCAACAGCTGTGACAACTTCGGCCACCGAATCGTTGTCAACATCTCCGACGGCGATGTTTACACCTTGACCAGAGGCCGGATCATACGCAAAAAATTCTGATACCAAGGCTCCATAAGCCTTAAAAATCCGCACGTGTGGCCCACCACCTTGACCAGCGCCGGTGATAATTTCTGGCGTCGCGTCATCGTCAAGATTTTCGGCCGCTACTCGTACACCGCCCTTAAAATTACTGGCATAGGCGTTAAAAGTCGCGTACGGAAGACCGTCTGCCCGATACACCTGCACGCTTGGCAAACTCCCGCGAGCGGCACCCAAGGCCACAAAAGAATAATGTGCGGAGTCGTTATAATGCCCGTCCGCGGTCGGCACAGAAGACACTGGCGTTGTAGTCCCAGGCTTAACCACCTCAGCAGAGGCCGTAGTAACAAAGGCCGGCGCCAAATTAAGGGCCTGCTCAATGTTCAATCGCCCGACACCAATAGAACCTGCTCCGCTTAAAGTATCTGTAATCGGATCAACTGACAGCTTAAGTATAGTAAACACTTGGGCCGGGGTCAGAGTTGGATATTTAGCTAACAACAAACCAGCCGCCCCGGCAACCAGCGGACTTGACATCGATGTTCCGTTCCAAGGACCACCATAAGCCTCTTCGTTCGCAGCGTTTGGCGAAACATAATTCAGCCCAGCAATGTCTACACCAGGCGCGCTTAAATCTGCGCAACTAGCCCCGTAATTAGTAAAGTCTGTTTCTTCATCATTCAAACCCGTAGCACTTACTCCTAACACCCAGTCGGTAATTTCTGATTGATAACAAGCGGGATACGCTGGTGTAATGTCTAAATTTTCAGAATCGTTCCCGAGCGCAGCCACCACCACCACCCCAGCTTCGTAAGCGCGACGCACGGCTGTACGTAATTTATAACCAGTTGCGGTTCCGGCAAAACTCATGTTAATGACTTTTGCACCGTTAGCTACGGCGTAATCCACGGCTGCAGCCGTAGTATTTTCATCTCCCACTCCGTTCTCATTCAACACTCTAAGTGGCATAATATCTGCCTCCCACAACACGCCAGAATAACCGATACGGTTATTCGTTTCGGCTGCAATCAATCCGGCAATCAGAGTGCCGTGCGTCATGGCCCCAGATTCTGGTGTAGCCGGTTCTTCTGGTTCTGGCACGGCATCATCGTCCACAAAATCCCAACCAGCAACATCGTCTATAAAGCCATCACCATCGTCGTCTAGATTATTGGCGGGAATTTCGGCCTCGTTTATCCACAAATTTGCCTCTAAATCCGGATGATCTAAATCAAAACCCGTATCCAAAATCGCAATAATCAAATCGTCATCACCTGTAACCACATCCCACGCCCCGTCTGCACCTATGCGATCAAGGTACCACTGATCACCAAAAAAATTATCATTCGGTGTCCGAGCCTGCAGCGTGCTAAACGGCAAAGTCAAGAAGATTAAAGCTGCAATCATCGGTTTATACATACTGAAAGAGTATAACTCACTAGCGCACAAGGTTCAATCAATCCAAAACTAAACCACCCCCTGTCAAATTGACAGGGGGTGGTTATGCTGTGTGTGTATTACATGGCAACTAAACTGACTCTTGTCTTCATCATATCCATATCAACGCTGGTACTCGTAGACATGTCATCATCCAGACCAAACTTAGTGAAGAAAGTTGGCTCGATATCGATTACGTAATCTGCCCAAGCACTGCCGTACAAGCTAATCGCGGTGGCTTCATCAGGAATCTCTCGCAAATTTGTGGCCTCTCCACTTGCTTCCAGCGCATACACAACTGGCGAAGAAATAATTTTAACCAGCACTACTCCCGCCTTCGGTAACATGCTTGGCCCAAGCGGTAGCGCGGCTAGCGTATCAGCCGATACAGTCATCACATCGTCAAAGTCACTGTACCAAGTAAAGTATGTTTGTTCGTTCAAGAAGACTCGACGGGTGTAGTCTTCGGTAACATAGTAAACAGTCGTAGTAGTGGAACTAACGATTAGGTCGCCCGGTGATACTCCGGCCACCGGTGTCACGCTTCCGCTGTCAGCACTTGAATCATCGTCCTCTGTAGCTGACTCCGACTCATCCGTGTCTTCTTCGACTTCTTCTTCGTCTACACACATGGTCGTCCAGTCACTCAATGCAACTGAGTAGGTTGGGCTATACATGCCAGAATCACTCTTAAAGGCAAGATGTGCATTTTCGGCCTCCACTGGCAGATCAGCGTAGACATTCACAATACTTTCAATATTGGTATCCACCCACAAGGCACCCGGAAAATCGAGTGCGCTCGAACTTAACACTGCCTGAATGTTAGAGCCATTTACAATAAAACCGTGCCGACCCTCCACTGCACAGTCGGTACCTGTGTAGGTCAGACTCGTAATTACTGGTGGAGTGCTGTCGGTAACACCACAGCTAGTCGTGGTAAAGCTCCAATCACCATCTTGTGCACCCGTCGTAACCAAGGTCGTATTCGCACCGGCTGAAGCAATAATCTGTGCCTCGGTGGTGGTTAGAGTGTAGGTAGTTCCACAAGCAAGGGTAGGAAAATCAAGGGTCACCACCGTATCACTAACTGTCCACACGGCGGCGTCAAAGGCCCCTGGGTCCGGGCTCATGGAAAACTCTGTACCCTCCACAAACCCTGTATCCATGGCTTCAGAAAAAGTCAGCACCACGCTGGTGGTTCTAGACGTTCCGGTGGCAGCGCTTGTTGGAGTAGTACTAACCACTGTTGGTGCTGCCGCGTCAGTGTTGCTCTGGTTGGCTTTAGCGGTCATGGCGCCACTTGTCAGGGTAACACTATTATCTCCATCAGTGTTGTTATAACTAATAACTGGATTAGTACCACCACCAGTTTCGTTGGCATCCGTCGTGATGTTAATATCCAAGACCGTGTTCGAGCCGGTACAAGTCAGACCAGTAATCGCCACATTAATCGAACCAGCTGTGTTTACGGTCCAGTCACCAGCCTCAAAAGCACACGCAGTCACATTTTCGTCCATGGTCCAGCGAATACGGTCAACTGTTCCGTTGGCGTCAGCGTCCTGATAAACCGCGGAACTAATTGTATTAGCGGCCTGTGCTTGCTGCCCAAAGGCTAAGCAGACCATGGCCAAAAAACCTATGAGCATGGCTAGGCCAAGTTTTGACCAAAGAGTTAAACTAATCGAAGACATAGCAAAACACAAAGATTTAAATTCCCTTATAGAATAACAGATTCAGTCAAGCTGCGAAAAAGTTACTAACAGCCTGAATAAGCTTTAGGACTTATACCTGCAACAATTATTCTGCACATCGTTCCTTAGCCGCTTGCAAATCTTGCAAAATGGCTTCATTGCCCTCCGGCAATAGCCCCTTAGCTACTTCGTAATGATCAATCGCCCGATCACAGTCACCATGATTCAGGTACCAGCTAGCAAGCTCGGTCATAAACCATGGAGTTTGACCAACATTAATCACACCTGCTTCTAATATTAACTTGATCTCGTCATCTCTTGTGCCATCTGGAGCCGTGTTGCCAATCGCGGTTATTAAGTCACGATAATTCTCTTCGCTCGGAGCCAGTTCCCCGGCTGTTCTAAAAGCCTCCTCTGCCACGACATAATCTTCCATGCGCATTAAAATCGACCCGTAATGATTCCAAGCCGCAGCATTAATAGCGTGAAGCGTAAAATAATCTTCGTAAATTTCTCGAGCCAAAACTAAATCACCAAGCGCAGCCGCATGCCAAGCTGCAGTCATGTATAAATCTAGATCAACGTCATCTGGTGTAGCTGATATTTGTGCTGCCAAGGCTGCTTGCGCGGTATTTAATTGACCTTCTATGTAGGACCGGGACGCAGCCGTAAGCCCAGTGTCTTCATGCGTTACTAAACCAGCATACTTAGCATTGTCTTGCCACAGCACAATCCCATAAACAACTAAACCCACGATAACTAAGCCCATGAGAAACTGTATTTTTTGCGCGCGAGTAAAATTCATACCACCCAAGCTTAACCAATCCGGCACTAATCTTCAAGTCCAAAACTCCCCCGGCCTAAGCCGGGGGAGTTTGGTACTGACTAGGCCCAAGTCTTGATTAGAAGACGAGGGAGTTGCCGGTAACTGGCAAGCTGTCGACCAAGTAGGCACCGAAGTACTCTTCTTGTTCGTTAGACGAATCCAAGGCTGTGGTTCCGTCATCCTGCCATAGGAAGGCACCTGGCATACGATCAACGTCATCATCGATGTCGTTGGTCGTGGCGGTTGTGATTGGAGTGTTGAGATAACCGCGGACTACATCAAGCGTAGCACCGCCGTCAACTACAACCAACATCAACTCATCCGCACTAGTACAGTTATCGTCGCCTGTATCCATACACAGAATGTCACCAAGCGCGTAGGTAGAAGCTGCGCCCATGGTGAGAGTAGTGTCGGTTGCAGACAAGTCGTTCTCACCCAAGTCATCGGCTGCCAAGAAGCTAGCGGCTGCGATGATTGGGTCACTGGCCAAGCTCACCTGAATGTTGTCGTCGTTAAGCGCGGAAGCGCCTGTCAGATCAATCCAGAATGAGTAATTGTAGGTTTGACCAGCTGGAATTACTTCCGCAGTAGCCAAACTCATACGAATGTAGGCCAAGTCGGTGCTTGTAGTTGTACAGTCAGCACCGGTAGCAGTCATACCTGTCCAGTCAGCGTCTACGTCAAGCGCGGTGGACGTACCCAATTCGCTCATGCCGTAGAAGTCGTAATCGGTGGCCTCTAGCAAGGCGCTAGCAGTACCATCCGTATCACAATTTTCCCAATTCGTGGAAGCGTTATCAGAAGCGCTGATGGTGAAGATCACCTGCTTCATGATTACGTCTTCATTAGAATTTGCCGCTACGTTAAAGCGGTAGACTTCTTGATCTCCAGGTACCTTGGAACCCGTTGGGCTTAGGCTATGGAGACTGATGGTTGGCTTGGTTTCACGTACTACGAAAGTAGCGACACCGTCAGTGCTAAATGGTGAGGCTCCCAAATCAGCAATGCCAGAAGCATCTTCGCCCAGAGTTGTGTCAGAACCTGCACCTACGGCCTTAAAGTCATCCGTACCGCTGTCATTGCCGTCTGAGAAGGCTAAGCGAACCTCCTCGTTAGATTGTGCCTGACCACCAGCATCACGATCTGTCTTTGGCACGTCAACGTATACGTCAACAATGGCTGGTGTGCCCACTTCTACGTACATGTCCAAAGCACTGAAGTTAGCCTCGTTGCCTACCATAGTTACTGACTTAGTACCTTCGGTACCGTCAGCCTTAGGGTAAACAATGGTTACTTCGGCAATGTTATTGGCGTAAGCCGTGGAATCAGTCGTACCAGTATCGTCTTCAGCCTCTTCTTCAGTGAACGACAGTACGTCGATATCGAAAGCTTCATTAGTCGCGGTAAAGCGATAAGAAGCTACACGGTTATCAGACGTATTCGTAAGAATGTAATCAGCCGCAGGCGTGCTGGAATCAACCGCCACAGCCAAGGTACCCGCATCATTAACAGACACGATATTGGTTGGCGAAGTGCCACCGTTCGGGTCGTCAGAAGTTGGGTCTACATCGTTACCGTCTTCGTCTTCAGCTACAACGTCTTCTGAGACGTCGTCAAGATCGAAGGCAAAGAAGTTGTCGTCGGTTGTATCTGATGGATTGTTAAAGTTACAAATAACCTTAACGATCACAGACTCACCGGCTTCAATTGTCCAGTCGACATCATTGAAGTTAAGCACTGTGCCGTTGGCAATAGCGCTTTCCGGACCATCGAGTACAACATCGTTACCATCTTTCAAGGTACATGATTGTACGAAGTCATTCACGTCAGCGCCAGACACATCACCCAAGGTGAAGGTGCCGGAACCATCTTCGTCAGCGTAAGCACTGAGCTCGATCGAGCTAACCAGCACATCGCCGCCTTGACCAGCCACCATGGAGAACGACTGAACATGTACGTTAGACGTACCATCAACCGTTGTTACATCGCCAGGTGTCGAAGCTAATGCAATCACCAATGATGATGACAAAGCTTGCTGCGGAGAACCGATTAAGTCACCGGTTGGAACAACATCAGTTGCCAGAGTTAATGTGTCGCCATTGACATCTTCAACTGACAAGCCAGAGATGTCCAAAGTGGCACCGAATTCGGTACCCGTACCCACGCTGTTATCAATGTCTACCGTAATGGCAAGGTTCAAAGTTTCACCGCCGTCAATTGTAAAGTCGTCAGTGAAATCAATGGTTTGCTCATCATCGTCAGTAGCATTGTCGAGCTCAAGTGGACCTGTTACCACTGCACCGGTATCGGTATTAATCACCTTGATATCCAAGACACTAGACTCAGTGCCGGTCACAAGACCGTCAGTATCTGAATCGGTACCGTCATCTGTGGAATCAAAAGGATCATTGTCGCTGTCGTCGTCACCGTAAACAATGAAGTCAAGATCCTTAATGGTTACATCCTGAGCGGCAGTAATTGAGAAGTTCATCAAAACTTCATCTTTACCGTTGACTGCAATGTCGCTGGTGCTTGGACCATTTGACACAATCGTCAATTCACCACCCTGCACTGTGCTGAAGGAACAGTTACCAGATGACGAAGTACAGGTTGTACCGTCATAGGAACCTACAGCTGCTGAGGAAGTACATGAGGTTGAACCAGTGTCAACACACATGCCAAAACCAAAGTCGCCGCCTTCGGCCACAATGTCAACGCGATTATCAACGAAGACCTTAACATTTTCAGCATCCTGACCGCTAATGTCGGCCGATACGCTGAAAATATCAGAGCTGCCTTCTTCAATCTCAAACGAAGCGTCCGAGAGGTCGAAGAGCACTAAGTCACCAGAAGTGTTGGTACCAGAAGCGAGCCAAGTGGAACCGTCCCACAACTGGAAGTCTGAGTGATCAGAAGCGTTGTCAACCTTCAAGGTTACGGTCTGAATAGACGCAGCCTCAGAGTTGGTGGTGATCTTAAATTGACCGACCACGGCATCCTGTTCACCAAGAGTTGGGTTGGTAATCGTACCCGTCTTGTCTACTTCCAACCAGCCAGCATCTGAGCCAGTCATGGTGAAAATATTGCCAGAGACCGGGAATGAGCCGTCAACGTCACCAGCAGTTTCAATGTCCTCGGCTGAGGAAATTTCGAAACCGATAGTGTCGGAAGCGGTTTGTGCTACAGCTACTTCGATTCTAGCTGTAATCGTACGCTCATCATTACCATCAATGGCCAAACCAAGGTTAGAGAAGGTTACTTGGCGTGTAGCAGCATTAACTGAACGTGCCTCAGTCAGGCGGGTTTCGCCTTCATAAAGGTAAACGCTGTTAATGTTGCTAGTAGCACCAGCACCAATCATGGTCAAGGTAATGGCATCAACAGTGGTGTCATCGCTGCCAGCTTCGAGATCAAAACTGAAGACCTCAACCGCGTTAGTGCGGCCTGGGAGTGACACACCAGCTGGTGTTGAAGATGAAGCGGAAACATTAACGTCGCCGTCTGCAACTACCACATCATCCTCAGTCTGAGCGTTATCTACAAGCGAAGTTACTTCGCCGTCGATAGCGTCACCCATAACCAAGGCGCTGTCGTCAATGTTGTCGCCGTCAAGTACGAACTGCGCCCAAATGGCGTTATCGTCCATGCCGTCATCTGTGAGTTCTAGCATTTCGCCATCCCAAGAAATGTAGGTGGTACCACCCATTTCATAAACAGCGCCCTCAAAAGCGGTTGCGCTCATGAGAGAAGTCCCAACGGTGTAATCATCAAAGAATACATCCGGAATGTCGATGATGTTGCTAGCCCAGTCGGAACCGGCTAGATCGGTGGCAACCTCTTCGGTTTCCATCCAGTGCAACATACCATCACGACCTACAGCGTAGGCCTTGGCATCTGAAGTCACCTTAACGAAGTGCGTACCTGGGCGAACAACGATGTTGCCACCCAAAGTGTAGCTGGCGAGCTCGGTGTCAGAGATCGTCATGACATCGTCAAAGTCAGCGTGCCATGAGAAGTAGGTCTTCTCGTTCGGGAACGCGTAACGCAAACCGTCATGACCCATGTAGTAAACCGTGCTCAAGGAAGTACCCTTGATTAGGTCACCACCGTCAGCGGCTTGAGCTGATACCGGGCTCACAAGAGCAGCGGCACCAATAGAAAAAGCGATGGTTGCAGCTGCAATGGCAGCCGAAAACACGCGCTTTCCCGTGTGTAATACTTGTTGCATAATTTACCTGAATCCTTTTTTTCCTCTTGTTGGGTTGCCCCATCCAAGGGGTAAAGAATAGAGGTGACACCCGACCATGCGGTCCCGACCTTTTGAAGGTATCCACCTGGGGACATGCGATTGCAATCCCTTGTGCCCGCAACTTGCCCAAATGCCTCTGGACAAGGTGCTGGCTGAAGGTTCTACAATGTTTGACTTGCGGCTGCCTGTGGCACTTGGGTTTGAGCGCGGGCTGTCATGATCATGATTTCTATCTGGGCCAACTGCGCTTCGATATCGAGCAGCGTATTATCGATTTCCTGCAAGGTGTCAAACGCGCTCCTGTAACCACCAGCTGCGAAATTATTCATGGCTTGTGACAAAGCTCCGTCGATGGCGGTGATGGGATATTCGAATCCACGTAGCTCGGTAGCGGTCGGCAGGGTGTAGGCGGTGTAATCTATACCGACATCTGCCAGGGCTGCACGAATTACTTCGATACGTTCCAGGTCAAAACGCTGACGAGCTTCGATTTGTCCCAAATCCTGTTTAAACATTTGTTTGAGCTCCTGGGCACTCAGATCAGACTGTTCTTCCTCGTGCACTTCTACCACGACGGTGGTAGCTACCTCGCTCAGTTCACTGGTAATTTCTTTAGCAGTAATTACATCTTGCGTGGCTGCGGCATCGGTGCTATCAGCTGCCACTTCGTCAATGGCTGAATCAATGGCCTGCAAGCTATGTTGCACCGATGTTGCGGTCGCAAGCGTGGTGTCGTTATCTTCGTCTTTCAGTTGACGTAAACTCTCGGCGGCTGAGGCGACTTCTTGTTTGTAAGCCTCTATGGCGTCACTGACTAAAGGCGCACTCACGGCAGCATTAGTAGACTCGGCTTGCAAATCAACTGCTTCCTGCAAACGTCGTCCAGCAAATTCGGTGTGTAAAACTGCCTTGCGATCAAGCGAAGCCAGTTTCAACTGAGCCTTCTCGGTTAATTTTTTCACTGAATACAACTTTTCGCCCGGCAAACTGTCGGCTGCACTAACAGTAGTAATCCAACCACCAGCGACCATGATTAAACTAAACGCCGCGGCCACTACTGGACGCGAAACATATTGAGCGGTGTGCCACTTAAAATATTCAAACCACATGGCCGGTTGCCCTATAGCGACATCGGTAGACTCTTGGGCTCCAATGGCAGCGGCGATGCTCGACCAACTACTGGCCACAGCGGCCTCATCCATGGCCCGGAAGCGTGCATCACGCTTTAACCTTTTTAATTGTTTTAAAAATTGGCTCACACTTTTTTCTTTAAGGCTTGTTTAGCTCTGTGGAGTAAGACGCGGGTAGCATTTGATGTCTTGTCGAGAGCGGCAGCAATTTCTTCGATACTTAGTTCTTCCAGGTAGCGCATGCGTAAAACGTCTTGATACTCTGCTTTCAAATTTTTGATGGCCTTGATCAGCTCAGCATATTCTTCTTGCACTTGCGCTTCCTCGAGTAACGAAGTGGGATCCGCAAGGCTATCCTCAACGACCGACGTAAGCGGTGTCGTGCGGCCAGATTTTCGATAATGATCGACGATCAGGTTGCGGGCCATTTTAAACAGCAGGGCGGTAACATGTTCTACCCGTTGGGTAGTCATGAATTCCCAGGCTCTTAAAAAGACTTCGTTGGTTAGCTCGTCTGTGTCTTCGGGTCGGTTGACTCGAAAGGCTATATAGTGGCGCACGCGTGTTGATAACAACATGTGTAAACGCCTAAAAGCCTCGGTATCGCTGAAACGATAAACTCTGAAGGTCAGAAATTTGATTTCAAGTTCCGACATGGCAATAACGTTTGAAAAGGCGATTCATTACAGTCTAAGGAATAAGTAGCTTATATAACACCTATTTCCCTAGAATAGCAACCTAACTTTGACTAAATATTACAGTTTGGCTACACTAGAGTAGACAAATAGTTAGCTTACACCCTCTTTCACCATTAAAGTCGCATTAAGTCGTATTCCATTACTCAACTTATGCAAACACCCATCAGGCTATCCGTATCTGAAGCCGCCAAATTGTTTGGGGTAAGTCCACGCACTATCAGACGTGCGCTGGCCGACGGTGATATTACTTACATTGTGGTACATGGCCGTTACAAGTTGAGCTTTGAGTCGTTATTAAAATGGTCACAAGCCACCACCACTGTACGTAATAAACTCGCCAAAGCCGGGCTCGGACAATTTGTAGATCGCTGGAAAATAAAAAACCGCCTCTACTCACCTAATCCCGAAGCTCTCAAAACTCCGTAAATACAAAACCGTCCCGAATCATCTTGGGACGGTTTTGTGTTGAGTTATTCGAGTGCTAGCAAACCTTCTGGCAATACAATGTGGGTACGATACAGTGACAAGATTTCCTGAGCTACATCATCCCAATTGAATGAGTCCTCTACGAAAGCACGGGCTACATGACCAAGCCCGGCGGCTTGCATGGGATCTTTTACGAGCTCGATCAGCTTGTGAGCCAAATCTTCGGCCTCGTTGACCTTGAAAGTCACGCCGTACTCTCCCACAATTTCCTGATTCTCAGGAATGTTAGCAGCGATCACGGCCTTGCCATAGCTCATAGCTTCAAGCACCGCGATCGGCAAACCTTCACTAATTGATGGATGTGCAACCAAACGCGCTCCGGCAAACAAGGCTTCAAGTGTCTCGCCAGCCTGATAGCCGGTCATCACCACAGATGAGTCGCTTGCAACCTTGTCTTTAAGGGTACGTACGTAATCATCGGTAAAGGCCGAGCCACCAACAATGGCAAGCTTAAGAGTCCGGAATAGGGCTGGTTGCTTAGCCTTAGCAATCTTCCAAGCCTCAATCAGTGTATGCGCACCCTTGTGCGGCACGAGCCGCGACACCATGAGTACATAACCAAACGGTTCCAACCCAAACGGCTCAAGCAAAATCGGATCTGTCGACACACGTCGCGGAGTTACTCCATTTGGAATATACACGGTCGTGCCGTTATATTCCGTCTTGGCGTATTCAGCGATAGTTTTACTGACCGCAATGGTGGTGTGAGCAAAAGCCAGCGTAGCCCGCTCACCAAGCTTAAGCATTAACCGAGCCAGCAAACCCCACTTGTCGTGCAAACGATCAATCGAGTGAAAGGTGGTAATTACACAAGCACGCGGAGCCAGTACACGCGGTATCCAGGCTAACAACGACGGGCCGACGCCATGGAAATGATATATATCTGGACGAACAAAAATTAAAGCATGCATCACCGCTATGAAGGTATGAGTAATCGTATCAAAGCACTTGGTGTGCAAGCTAGGCAAACGCACCACTCTAATGCCGTTAAACATGGCCTCACCCACACTGCGTGGGGTGTACCAGTACCTGGCATAGGCGGTCACCGCATGGCCCGAGCGCACTAAGCGCGTAGCTAATTCGGTCACGTGGGTTTCCACGCCACCAAATTTGGCAGGCACGCCCTTTTGTCCAATCATGACGATTTTCATAGGCTTCGGAATAAAATCCGACCAACTAGAATACCAAAAATAGCCAATTTGTCAATGAAATTAGCCATTTATTAGCTTGATTAAGCCGATTTTATATAACCTTTACCTGTGGATAACTACCTCGTCATAAATCTGCTGAAGCTTGGAAATATGCTTGTTTGGATCAGCTTGAGCACGGGCGTATCGCCAAGCCCCCTGCCCTAATCTAGCTAGCTCTCCACGGTGTTTGAAAGCCATTTTTATCTTAGCCGTTAAATCTTGAATCTCGCCAGACTTAAACACCATCCCGTTTACGCCATCCTTAACCTTTTCTGGGAGTCCTCCGGAGTCGCTGACTAAGACCGGGGTGCCGCAGGCCATGGCCTCAATGGCAACTAACCCGAAAGGTTCAGGCCAAACTGATGGCACCACCACAAGCTCGACCTGTGCCATCTTGGCCCATAACTCCGCTGCACTTTTAAAAAACCCGAGATACTCGAGATTCTTATACTTCAGACAACTTTGTAGGACCTCGAACTCTAATGGTCCGGTACCAGCGATAAAAAATTGTAGCTCCGGAAAAGCTTCAACAGCCTGCAAAAACAGACCTATACCCTTATAATCCTCCAGCCGCCCGGCAAACAAAATTCCCCGACGCGGCTCTGTGGGCTCTGGGATAGATACTTCGGGTAAAAGATTGCCAGCAAAAAGCGGTAGCACACGCATTTTCCGCAGCGCATATCCACCCGCCACCAAGGTCTCGCGCACAAACACTGATGACGGCAAGTACACCTCAATTGCTCGATCGTATAATTTTAGACTGCGATGCAGTCGAGTTATACATTCAAGTATAAAGGTGGCCAGGTATGAACCTTTTATAAACCGGCTACCAGTCACTCGCAGCAAAGATAGTCTATCTGGCGTTAATTTTTGTTGACCATCCCACAAGCCGTAGTTGGCAGAAATGAGCGCATAGTCGTGCACGGTCATAACGACTGGTACACCCTCGGCTTGACAGGCCGACAAGACCGAAGGGGAAAGGTGAGTATAGACATTATGCAAATGAACAACGTCTGGACGAAAAGCCCGCAACAAGGTCCTCAGTTTTCGTCTGGCTTCAAAAGACCATAAGGCGCGAGCAAATTGGAAAAGACCATTAAGCCCACAACTAAAGCGCGTGGTATCAAGCGCTGACACGAAATATTTATCCCAAACGCTTGGGGCATTGCGCGCATCGTGCATGGCAAAAATCGCCACAACATGACCCGCCTGCTCCTGCAGACGCATAACATCAAACATATATCGCCCAGCGCCATCGTGATTATGATAGTACTTATGCACGTGTAGGATGCGCATAACTAAAGAATTTTTTCTCGCTGGCCTTGGGCGATCACAACACCTGCGAACGTCCACAGGTACGGCGCTAAAGTCCTAACTTCTAAAAACGTCGCCAAAAAAGCGTTCAGCGAAACCATCAACATGGCAGCGCACGCCCCAAGTGCCAAAGCCCGCGTTGTTGGATCTTCAGAGTAGCGATACACGTGTAAACATCCCATAAACAAGGCCATGTATAACCACAGGTACGCCACTAGCCCGAGCGAACCAAGTTCACCCCACAAACTAAACCAATTGTTATCAATGTACCCATCTGTTCCATAAACACCAAAGGGTAAACTGAGCTCATCATAAACCTGAGTATTGCCCAAAGCCGCGGCCGTACCACCACCATACGTACCCGGACCATGACCAAATATCGGCGAAGCTGGTACAACTTCAGTGAGCGTTTGTACAATCCAATACAAACGTCCTAGCCCGTGATACTCACCCACGAAGCGCTCATAAGAAAAGGCCTCAAAAAACCGGTGAGTAATTGACTGATCGGATACATCCACAAGTTCACGAACCACCAAACCAGTTATCAGAACGTAGGACAACAGCAAACCCGGAATTATGGCCATGGCCGCTATGACACGCTTATCACGCTTTATATAAGCACCGATAAACAAAAAACCGAGCACAAATCCAAACCAAGCCGAGCGAGAGTACGTAAGCGCCAACACCGGCAAACTGGCAAACAATAAGAGCCACAACCACAAACGATCTTTATCATTAGTTGCGCGTTCGTAAATAAATGCCACGAGCACGAGCATACCGAAGGCCATGAAAATGCCTAGCTGATCATAGCGACCAAGCGTGCCAAAAACGCGCTGGCCCGGATCCCAAAACTGCACAGTCCCAGCGGTCAGTTGTATGTCGCCGAGCGTGCGTTTTGCACTTGGCAGCAAAAATGTGTCGAGCCTCTCACCTAAAATGGTTTGTGCAGCACCGAGCAACACCTGAACCAGCAACACAGCCCCGAGCAATAACAAAACGCCGTGAACCCACTTTTTGGTAGGCGCAAGTTGTACCGTAACAAAAAACAGTAACACGAACCGCAAAATTTGCCTGACACCAAGTATTGCCGGCATAGCCGGAAAAAAATTAATACTCACCGAAGCGACTATAGCCAACACAAGAAACACGAAAGGTACATCAATCGGAGTACGCCGGAACCGTAATTCACCATTCATTAACTTCCACACAGTGGCAACCACCAGCAAATAAATCAGGAGTTCGGATCCGTACTTGGCATAAACATACAACTCATCAGGTATCCACTTTAAAATAAACGGCTCAAAAGGTAAGTAAGTTAATAAAAAAGCTAGGATCCAAGTTGGTCTAAAAAAAGTAAACAGCGCGGCTGTAGTAGCTCCTACCACTGCCACGATCAATCCCGGCGACACAAATACAATGCCAAGAATTCCAGCGGTCAGTAAAACAAATAAACCTCCGAGTGACCATTTAGCCCGCATTTCAGAGGCGTAATAAATAGAGTGCAGGTTGGATAGCATGCACTAAGTATATCAAAAAGCACAAAGGCCCAGTCTCTCCCCACGCGGGAGTGACTGAGCCCAAGAAACTACAGGCAGTCGAGTGCGCTGCCATCGCAGTCATAGTCGATCGGCACCCCGTCCACGCACTCGCCAAGCGGAGCGCCGGGGTAGGCGTCTGCCCGCTCGTCGTCGCAGTCGCGCGGATCGTTGTATTCGTCCCCGTCACCGTTGGTGTCAGCCAGGACAAAATTGTACGACGGCTTGTCACACTGACGACTGTCGATGTCCGGATTACCGAAGGTGTCGCCATCCAAATCCTGAATCCACAGGAGCTTGGCGGTGACATTGCTGTCCCAGTCGTCCGGCTGGGCATCGCAGTCTTCGTCCACGTTGTCGGGATCGCAGATCTCAACACCTCCCGGGTACGCGCTCGCGAGATTGTCATCGCAATCACCCGGCAAACTGCCGTCGGCGCAAACGATGACCTGCTCGCAGTAACCGTCACCGTCGCTATCAACGGTGAGCGGATCCACGTACGGACCGGTGTCCGTCGTGCCGCTATCGGTCACAAGCGGCGTATAGGCGGTGTCGCCGGTGTCGGACAAGCCACCACTGTCGGTCTCGCTAGCGCTATCGGCAATCATCGGCAACCCAGTGTCGTCGACGCTGTCGCAGTACCCATAGGCCAGACACATGTCCACAGCCGGCGGCGGCGGACAGCCTGTCAAAATCAAGAAGCACACGCTGATCTTGATGTCCATGAACTCCTCCTGATGGGTTCAATGACCCAGGTAATGAACACACCTCTAGCATAATCCGTAAGTACGGTAAGCGTCGAGACGTGACCAATCAAGATAGTCTATGCAGACCCTAAAGTCAAAACCCTAACCAATATTTAGCTTAAACAAAGGCTGACCCCGGCCGCGCGTGGCGCGACCAGGGTCAGAGACGAAGACATACAGCGAACCTCAGCTAGTAGATCCAGAACTGGTGATCGCACCCGTCATATCCGTTCGGGATCGGTTCGGGCGAGACGATCTGGTAGACATCGTCTGCCCAGACCTCGAAGCTGCCGTTCTCGGTGAGATTTTCACCCTCGCACGAGTAGCGGGTTGCACCGCTTGCATCCTTGTAGCTCGCGGACAACTCCCAGCGTGAGTCGTCCGGCACACACACGGTGTACTCGGCGACAACGCTGGTGTTGCTCGTGGTGACCTGCATCCCGGCCGGCACGTCGGTCTGGATCGTGCACCACGGAAAATCGCCGTGCGTCGCCTCGAGCATGCCGCTGAGGCTCACCTCAGTGGCGCCTTCCGGCGCGGTGTAGATGATGGTCACCAGCGACTCGTCGATGTCGCAGCCGAGCGGCTCTACATCAACGATAGTACCCGTGTCCTCCACCGTCGTGATCGTGTCCGGCTCGGTCGGCTCGTCGGCCGTACCGGTGTCGGTGACGGTTCCGGTCGGCTCGTCGGCCAGGTCCGGAGCTGGGGTCAAGCCGTCGCTGCCGCCGGCCTGGCCAAAGGTCAGGGTGGTGGCACTCGGCGCGGATGCGCCGGCAGGAACCTCGGACTCACGCTCCACGCGGCAAGCCGCGAGAACGATGATAAAACTGGTCATGGAAACCTCCTGTCGCGGGAAAATGCGACCTTGTAATATAGCAGAAAAACACTAAAAAGTCAAGGTTTTTAATCCACCGATAACCTTTTAAAATAGCAAGCTATAAACGAAAACCGACCCAGTCCAGCGCAAGCGCTGAAATGGGTCGGACGAGCCGTTCGACACATCGTTCGCAACGACGTGTCAGGTGGCTAGCCTTTGGGAGACCCCAACTACTCGAGGCAGGTGGGGTCCGGCGGGGCGATGCCGTCGGTCAGCGGCAGGACGCTTCCGTCCCGCACCTCCCACAGCAGGTGGACCGATTCGCGGCCGCCCTCGGGGCAGTCCGCGCCGTCGACGTGGTAGACGACGAAGCGGTCGTCGTCCCACGGGGTCAACCCGAGGGCGACGTTCTGCCACCCCTCGCCATCGTAGGGGGTGAACCCCGCAGCATCGACGGCGACCGCCTGGTACAAGCTGTCGCGCATCTGCCGGAAGGCCCAGCCGGTGCGCACGCCGTCCACCACGTAGGGCACGAGCGGTGCCCACGGGTCGAACCAGGTGTTCACCGCCTCGGGCTCGTACGCCCCGCCCCCGTAGCCCACGAGCCACAGGTTGAGGGTATTGGCCGGGAGACCGGGGTTGTCGAAGATCACGAGGTACGGCTCGCCGCCGTCCTCGACCCCGAAGCCGAAGCTCTGGAAGGTGTCTTCGAGGCCGTCCTCGTTGCTGTCGCCGACGCTCTGGTCGGTGACGGTCATCTCGAGAGGCATCTCGGCCGCTCCGCGATCAATGGCACAGCCGCCCAACAGGGCGGTAATCAGGCAAACACGCATCTCTTCCTCCAATGGCCCAAGTGGGCCGGGTGAATGAGCCGGGTCACGTCGGTCGAGACCTACGTAACGGGAACCAATTGCGCTCCGCCCCAAGGCGGGACGAATACACCGGTGGCTCTGATCCGGCGATGACAGGGCAGAAACTTTTCTGCACTCTCATCGCTTGATCCATGACTATTAGAAGTAATCCTCGGGGGTAGGCTTCATGCAGACAATCTGCATGAAGCCTACCCCCTGATACGAAGTGGCACTCAGTCAGTGCCGAGTCCCAGGCGGAACTCGAGGCGCACCCCACCGCTCCAGAAGCGGTCGGCGTCGCGGACAAATCCGCCGTAGCCCACAACCGGGGCAACGATGAAACTCGTCTCGACCGGGGTATTACTGACCGGTGGTTGGTTCAGCCGGAGCATCAGCTCTGGGCCGAACTCGCCGCCGATGTAACGGGCCCCGAAGGTCCCGTCCGCGACCAACAGGTCGCGGGTCAGCACACCGACACTGCCACCGAGACCAATGGCTCCTTCCGCGAACCAACCAGCTTCGGCGCCGGCCGTGTACACGTGGGAAGTCATCGACCCCAGGCCGAGTGCGGCGCGCAAGCCGAGGTACGGGCTGGCTCCGCCGTCGGCGGCGTACATCACGTACGCACCGAGGGTTGCCTCGACACCGGGAACCACTACCGGGTTGGAGGCTACCAGTCCTTCCTGGACTGGCACCACTCCGCCCATACCGCCGACGGCCAGGCCGAGACGGAAGGCATGTCCCGGAAGCTCGCCGACACTGGTCTTGAGCTCAGTGATTTTGGTCTCGACCTCGACAAGGTCGGTCGTGACCAGGCCGAGCTCGGTCTTGGTGACGGCCGTGGCGAATCCGTCGGTCACCTGCGTCTGCAGGCTGGCGACGGTGGCTGTCAAGGCCGCCAAGCCTCTGAACGCCTCGTCGAGATCGGCTTGCGAGGCGCGATCGGTCGCCGCAGGCGGCAGCGTATTGATCTGATTCCGCAGTGTGTCCAGGTTCGCCCGCATTGTCTGCAGACGTGTCGCGAGCTCATTG
>SXGU01370332.1_pt1 | contig 69705 bp, 63 predicted proteins | sample 3174531 | NCBI WGS metagenome assembly SXGU01 (sample SAMN11356863, study PRJNA531348) | freshwater metagenome | isolation source: freshwater sample F1-140 | place: China: Fuxian Lake, Yuxi | collected 2017-12-25 | reverse complement strand
TCAGAGGTTGCGAAAAAAAGAAAGGCATTGAAAGCAGAAGTTGACTCACAAGCACCGATCAATTAGCACTACGCCATCAACTGGCCAAATTTAATTGGCGCCATAAACAAAATCTGGTCAAATTTAAAAGTCGGATAACAATTCTAATGATTTATCATCTCCTGAAACTGTAACATGTATTGAAATACCTTATTGGGGTTATAAAATAGCATCTCATGATCAAGTTGTTATTCCAGAATTTAAATCTCAGATGTTAGCTACGAAAACCAATTTGCTTTCTGAGTTAAATTTAAAAAGTGGAGACTTTTTTTCACCATCTGATATGGAATTGGACTCAAGATTTGAATTGATCGCTGAATGGACAGACTTTCGATTTACAAAATCAAATATGTTAAAAGATATCGTATCTGAAAAACTTGTTGATTGGACTACATTACACAATATGAGATATTCTTGGAGCTTTACATCGATTATAGCATCTACATTTATCATTTCACCAATTTTAAAGTTTTTTGGTGTTATTCCAGATAATCTCCCTAAAAATTACGCCATTGCCGCCAGTAAAATTATGAATGCCGCTGACAATTTATTTCAAATTGCTGAAAGAAATTTAAATAATGAATTGAGACTTGCTCTTAAATATAAAAATACTGAATTAAGTAATGATAATCCACCTCCATCGAAAATAAAATTATTACAAATCCTTGAAAATCAGCGAATATCTGAAGCACAGAGAATTAAAAACAATGAAGACGGGGTTACACCAATATATGATATATTTAATTACTAATTATTAATTATTTAATGGCAAAGGTTGAGTCTCTCTTCCCCAAAAACCCCTTCTTTTTTTGAAATTCAAATGAATTTAGTATGAGTGCTCTTTTTAAGGAGCCTTTACATGCGTAGGTTGAAAAAGTACAATGATTAGCGCTAATCTTATTTAATAGCTGATTAAGAAAACCTTCTTCCCATAAAAGAGGAGTGCTAAATCCACTAAAAGCATCATATAATAATTTATTTACTTTAAACTCAGGTAAATTTGATAGATTTAATTCATTAAAAATTATCCATCTCTTAGCCTCATAGGCTGAAACAAGATGACATTTTATTTCAGAAATCGAGTATCCATCTTTAGTTAAATAAAGCGCGATCTCTTCATAAACTTCAAACAATGGATGTATTGGTTCTAGTTTATTAAATATCCATTTAATAAAACCATCTTTTAAAAAAGGATCTATTTCGTAGCTCACCATTTTAAATTCGATATCAGAAAATTCAGTACAGCTTCTAATGCCGTTAGTTTTAAATTTTAAGAATTCACCCATCGATAAAAGTTCAATATATCCTAAACCTAGCCCCACAACCATTACAGAAAAATTTTGAGTCATTATGATATCTTCAGTTCTTCTTAAGGCTTCACCATAAATATACTGTGTTTCACTATATGCCCCACCAAGATGATGCATACTCTCCCCTTCGACACCATCGGGAGTTGTTAATTTTGATCTTAATGAGGGACTTCCATCTAGAGTAGTTAAAACTTTATAATTCATATGGTGAATTGTTTATAAGAAGAAACCTATTATTTAATCAACAAAAAAATGAATTCATCCTGTCAGAGGTTAGACAGGGAGCCCCCAAAAATGGCTCCCTGTTTTATTTTAAAACATCCTTCAATTTTTGATGATAAAAATGAATCTTTATAAGTCAATTTTGTGAATCAGTTTGAGAATATAGAATTATCATTCGGCATCAACAATGCAATACCCATAGATATGATTAATTTAAAATTTATACTAATGGGGGCTTTTAATGAACAACTCAATAAGTAATACAGGTAAAGGTACAGAATTTGAAATTGGTATATATTCAAAAATACCTAAAGAACTTCAAATTAAGTCTTCAGCAGAAAGCCTGATTAATAAATTAGATTATAAACCCGATCGAAGAAAATTTCAACGAAACTCTATAGCCATAGATTCACCTCCTAATCATCGAGAAATTATTTTATCTGATCCAAATTTAAAACTACTTCCAAAAGGAAAAATTATTAATCGGAGTCGAGAAGGATTATTATGTGTATTTAAAAAAGTTCAGATTATGAAAAATCATAAATTACAAACACCACTTGGACTCTATAAGGTTGTTTGGGTCTCAAACTATGACATAGATAATAAAAGCTTTATAAAAACTGGCTTAGAAATAGTTAGAGATAGTGATCAATAATTAAAAAGCTTGGAGAACTTTATGAAAAAATTATTTTTTTATTTAATTTCAATTATTTCTTCAGAAAGTAATCATATTACGCGAACAAATTATTTCCTTTATCAAGATGATTCAGTACTTGAATTAAATTCTTATAAGTTTTCAACATTATATTACAATGAAATGTTAGGTGATTTAGGTCTGCCTTCTCATTATCAAGATATTTTTGATCAATTTGAATCTCATATCCTAAAAGAAACAAATAATAATAAGCAACCAACTAATAAACAGAGTTAATGCATTCTGCTTTCAAACCAAATTCTAGTTTTATTTTGCAGGTCTAATTTCATTTTATCTCTATCATCAATTAAATTTTCATCAACATTTATCGGATTACCAAACTCCACCTCAACAGGATATATAAAGCGAGTTAAAGAGGGTAAAAATTCGGTTTTTGGCATTACATCATAGCATCCTTTTAAAAAAACTGGGATTATTGGAATACCGGCTTCAATTGCAAATATAAATGGTCCTGACTTAAATTTACCCAAGTCATATGGTGAAAATTGCCTTGTTCCCTCTGGTGCTAAAGCAAATCTTTCGCCATGTTCTGTTCTCATTTTTGCATTATTATAAATTTTTTTAACCTCTTCAAGATTATTTCTGGCAATAGGTAAAACTCCAACTCGCTTCATTGCATATCCAAATATTGGGATTTTATACAACTCAATTTTAGCACCAAATCGAACCGAAGGAATTATATTTTGTAAAACTAAAATATCTACATGGGAAGTGTGATTAAATAAAAATAAACACGAACCTTTTGGTATGAGTTCTGCTCCTTTTATTGATGTTACTTTAATCCTAAAACAAAGTAACGATAACTTGGTCCATAACCAAAGAATAAAATCGTTAGTTTTTTTATTATTATATAAAAATGTTAGACCTATCAAAATTCCACCTAAAAAAATAACAAGAAAAATAAAAACAGGTGATAAAATTAGAGTTAACAAAGTATAAAATATTCTTTTTATGATCATTTTTAGGCCTAAATATAAATTAAACTGATTTTTTTTCTTTAGAAGATGAGTTTGCATTATCGTACAAATCTGGAAATACTCTTTTTCTTGCAGCCTGTCTTTGTTTTTCCTTATAAAGATCATGCTGACTAGTACCAGTTTGATTTTTTAAGTATGTATTATGATCCATGATTTGAATTTCAAATGGATAAAAGAAACTAAAAGGACCTTTACTGTTATTAATTGTTATGAGCTTTCGACAAATAAATTTTATAAACCTGTATTCTGAGTCTGAAAAAGAATTTTCTTTTCGAATTAAAATAGCCTTATCCTTTTGTTCTCCCCACTTTTTATAAAGTTCTTTCTCAAAATCTGCAGAGTGGGAAAGCTGCAACATAGAATCTCTATCATTTAAATAAGATTTAACAGATTCAACAAATAAGTTTAATGGGTATAGATTATTTGAAGATTGATCAGGAATAACATGTGCAAAATTAATTATATTTCGTTCTGCCAAAAATAAAGATAACCGAAATGCATCAACCAAATTTTCAGTGATAAAACGAACTCCTAACTTATCAAGTACTTTCAAGGCAACAACATCTGATTTAGAAAGCATTTTTATTACTGAACTTGCAGATGTTTTGAAAGGTTTTGTTTCAAAATGCTTTAACGTAATTTCCTCTGAAGAAAAAGGATGTTTAAATATTACTTTATCACCTTCATGAAATACACAAGCTTGAATAGGAGATAAAATTTGATTTTGAATATCTTCAGAAAAAAAACTAAATAAATCATTTTCTGAATGCACAAAAACATGAATAACTCTCAATAGAGCACACGACCACTTTTGGAGCTCCTTTTCTTTACTGCCAGCAACACAGTCGTTGGAAGCATACAATAACAAGTTTCGAATATCTTTGAGTTGCTTTTGGTCAGCCAGCTCAAATGGAATTTCCTCTTGTGGATCTAATAATTTTTCACGCAAAAGGACAAGGGCTCTTCTGTGATAATACCAAAGTTTTTTTTCATCATGGGGATTATGTAAATCAAATCCATAACTTTTTAAAAAAGAATAAGCTTCGTCTAAACTCTTTATATAAAGCTTAGGAGTATCAAGAGATGATAGTCCTCCGACCATTGTATGTAGTAATGAAATATCAAAATCTGAATTTAATTCCATAGTGTCTATATAGGATATTAAAAAGGCAGTTAAATCAAGTTAATTTAATATAAGACTTTAGTAATATTAATATGATTGAGGATCTCTGAAAAATCACGAAGAGTTCAGCCTTTATCATAATTAGTCGCATGTGAACATATTGCAGAATGGTATACTAAAGTCACCGATAGTCCCTTGCTTTGGATTTTCAGAGTCATCAAAAAAGACGGAGTTTGAAAATGAAACGGTGCCATTAAATAAATTACCACTTTTAACACCTTTAAACTCAAGAGTACCATAATCATCTTCAAAAATTATAACAACTTGTGAGCCATTGACTTGAGCAGTTCTAGCATAGGCAAAAGAAAAAACAATGGGATCAGATTGTTTTGATAAAGCATAAGAGTCCCAAATTTCCATTCTCAATTCTGATTGACTTGCATTTATATTTCCACTTGAATCTAAATCAATTGCTGCTTGAAAATAAACACCTTGCTTTGAATCAATAGTTCCTATTTCATCTGGATTAAAATTTGAAGATAACATCGCTTTCACAGCATAATTAAATTCATTTGTATAATTTGAAAAAACTGTACTCCAAGAACCTAAACCATTATTAGTAGTTCCTAAATTATTATTTAGTTGATTTTCTAAAACCGAATTAGTTGTGCCATGTAAATTATTTCTTGCATTTCTAGCAACCTTAACTGCATCTTTGGATTTTGGAGAGGGATCACATGCTACAAATAATAAGGTACAACTTATTAATAGTACACTAGCAACTAATTTTAAAAATATAGATTTCATTTTAATCCTCCACAAAATCCATTTTTATACTGGAAATATTTAATCCAGAATTATTCAAATATAAATAGATCATATTTTGTTAATGCAAAAGAAAGACCAAACTATCTAAGAAAGATAATGACTGAAGATATTGTGATTTAATTATATAGTTAATCACGAGTAATTATTTTCTATCTAGATGGGGTAAATTTTTTTATCAATCCCATATTTAAGTAATTAAAAGTAAAAACAAAGTTGTCAAAAGTCTGTACATAGGCGCACAAATAGTGCCTAAAATTTTAATAATTACTATTAAGTATCAAACTGAACTAACTTATGTATCAACTTGAATATTTCAGTGTTTTGTCTTGAGATTTTAAACATTAGTTCAAGGCACATCCCTTGCAATTTACTAAATCAACAAGGAGAACAATATGAAAAAAACTAATATAAAAGAAATGACCCAACAAGAAAGAAGAACTTCACAACGGGTTTTACAGAAGTCCAGTTTTCAAAGTTGGCTATTACTTGCAGATTCTTCAAAACAAAGGTTTTCTGCAAAAATTCTTGATCGCTCAATGAAAGGATATAAAGTCCTTGTGTGTGGCTTAAGTATTCCAGCTCAACAAATGCTTCAAATTACAAAAGAAAATATAGATGGCCATTTAGTAAAAATTAATACAATCGTTGTTTGGTCGAAAGAACTAGTTATAAATGGAAAACTACATACTGAACTTGGACTTAAGTTATAATTAGACCTTTGTTTAGATTTAGAAGTTCCTTTTTAAATTTGTTTCAATTATAATTAATTTAACACTGAATTCAAGTTGATAGGATTAAAATTAAAATTATATAATTGTTCATAATATGGGGCGAATGAAAATCACCCCCAATAAACAAGAAAATAACGGCACATGATTATGTCTGATAAAATTGCGAAGCAATCAGACTTAATCATAAGCAGGGTGATTGAAGATCACCCTCAACAAACAAGAGTATAACTGCTTATGATTATGTCTGATACAATTGCGAAGCAATCAGACTTAATCATAAGCGGGGTGATTGAAGATCACCCTCAACAAACAAGAGTATAACTGCTTATGATTATGTCTGATACAATTGCGAAGCAATCAGACTTAATCATAAGCAGTTATTTAAAAAAGGATTTTTATGAGTTTCAAATTTCGCGGGGTAATTCCTGCATCGAAATCTAGTTTTAATCGAGCACTAATCATTAAATCATTTAATAAATCAATTGAGCTTAAAGGTGAAGCCGAATGTGACGACATCCAAAAAATGAAAGCGGCCATTTCTAATTTAATTCACAATCAAACTGAATTTGATTGTGGTGAAGCTGGAACGGTATTAAGATTTTTAGCATTGAGAGTTTCACGTGAGAAAGGAACTTTCAAGTTAACCGGAAAAAGTAGATTATTCAAAAGACCACAAAAAGAACTTCAATTAATTTTAAATCAATTAGGAGTTGAAAGTTCATTTACTGAAGATGCCATGTTAATAACAAGTAGCGGTTGGCAGATTCCATCAACTCCCCTAAAAGTAAGCGCTAAAGATAGCAGTCAATTTTTAAGTGGAGTGGTACTTAGCTCTTGGAATTTACCACAAAAACTTCAAATAGAAATTTCAAGTCAAGAAATGGTCTCTGAATCATACTTCAATTTAACATTAAAACTTATGAAATCTTTTGGTTATCATTCAGATGTCAACCTTGAAAAAAAAATCATAGTCATTGAACCCCATCAAGTTCCTGAAACTTTAAGTTTTCAAGTAGAAAGTGATCTTAGTTCAGCATTTGCTGTTGCAGCACTTGCCGCAATAGATGGATCTGCATGTTTAGAGAGTTTTCCTTTTGATTCTTCTCAGCCGGATTTAGTTTTTATAGAATTGTTAAAAAACATGGGTGTGGAATGTGAAAAAATGGGATCAAATTTAGTTATAAAAAAACCACTTTCATCACTCAAATCAATTTCAGTTAATTTAAAAGAATCGCCAGATTTATTTCCTGTTTTATGCGCTATCGCTTCTTCTGCTAATGGATGCTCCCATTTTTATGGTGCTCCCCACTTGCGATTTAAAGAGTCTGATCGAATTGCCGAAGTAATTAAAATATTAACTCCGTTAGGAATACACTGCGAAGCTCTTGAAGATGGAGCAAAAATTAATATTACTCCTCCTAGTAAAATTAATTTAACAAATCCTATAATTCTTGACGCTAAAGATGATCATCGATTAGTTATGATGGGTGCAGTTTTGAAATCATTGGGACATAAGATTCAAATAATAAATACCCATTCTGTAAATAAAAGTTTCCCAGAATTTTTAAAAATTGCTGCTGAGTTTTTATGATCACAATTATTGTTGGACAAAGAGGGGTCGGTAAGACATCCCTACTTAATCGGATTAAAAATTATAAAAGTAAAAACTGTTTTGTATATGATTTAGATCAACGGATTGAAGAAAAATCTAATTTGAAAATTAATGATATTTTTGCAAAATCAGGCGAAAAATTTTTTAGGGATTTAGAAAAAAAATACTTTTTAGAGCTCATTCAAGAAATTAAAAACAACTGCAATAATAAAAGTTTTTGTTTTATTTCTGTTGGAGGCGGCTTTAATTTAGAACTTTTGAATTCTGAACATCGAGTTTTATGGATTCAACGTTTGAGTGACCAATGGGGACGAATTTTTTTAGACAGACCAAGACTTGAACCCGAACTACATCCAATTAAAGAGTTTCAATTGAGAGCTCAAAAAAGATCGCAAATGTTTAAAGAAAAGTTTTGGGATGAATATTTAATTCCCGAAGGCTTAAATCAAAGTTGTCCGACTGAAGAGGAAATACTTTTTAATACCATACACAATTGCAAAGGTATTCTTACCATTCTGCCAAGTTTATTTGATGACAAAAATGGAAATGAGAATGGTAATGCAAATTTAAATAAATGGAATTACTTTGTTAATAAACATAAAAGTTGGGGCTTAGATTTTTTAGAAGTCCGAGATGATCTAATTGATCATAAATATTATCCAACAATTTTTAAGGATTTGAGTAATAATGGATACTCCATGATTTATTCACTAAGAAAAGGAGATATTGAATTCCCTGTTGAACTAATAAAAAATAATTATCAAATTAATTATTTAGTCGATTGTGATATTTCACTTTTTAACAAATACAATCAAGATAAAATTAATATAATATCTTGTCATGATCGAGCTAAGGATGAAAACTTGGAATCTGTATTTAACAAATTACAACGCTTTCAAGATCTTGGATTTCATATTAAATTAGCAGTCGAAATAATTGATTTCAAAGAATTGTATACATGTCATCTTTGGCAACAGGAAATGCCTTTAAAGCGAAGTTTTTTACCTCGATCATCAAATGGAAAATGGAATTGGTACAGACTTATGGCTAAAGGTAAAATGATGCTCCAATTCTTTAAGGAAGGTTATGAGGGCTCCGCACTTGATCAACCTTCATTATCACAATGGATTAAAAATGATAAATTTGTGACTTCCTTTGCCGCAATTCTTGGTTCACCTGTACAACACAGTCATACTCCTATAGAGCAAGAAAGTTTTTTTGCTCCATGGCCTGTTTATGCCATAGACTGCAGTGAAAATGAATTTGAAACAGCAATGGAAGTATTAAGTAAGTTAGGCCTAAAGGCTGCAGCTATCACCTCACCCCTTAAATTAAAAGCATTTAATTACTGTGGCGAAAACAACAGTGATATTGCTAAAAAATACAAATCAACTAATACAATTTGTAAAAAAGATGAGTCAAGTGTTTGGTTTGGTCATAATACAGATATAGATGGTTTAAAAAACCTATTTGCTCCACTTGAAAAATTATCTTCACCAAAGATTGCAGTCTGGGGTGGTGGGGGTACACTCCCTTTACTTTATGATTTATTACCCAAGGCAATTTTTTATTCTGCTCAAACTGGTTTACCAAGAGACACTAAAAATATATCTATTGATTTTGATCCAGAAATTTTAGTATGGGCAGCTCCAAATTTAGTCGATAAAAACAACAAACTTCCAATTCCAAATAATTGGAAATTAAAAATGGTGATTGACTTAAATTACAAAGAAGACTCTGATGGGCTATGGATAGCCCAAACTAAAGGATGTAGTTATTATTCAGGATTATCAATGTTCAAAGCCCAAGCCATTCTTCAAAGAGACTTTTTTCAATCTTTTTGTTTGCCTCACACTTAGAAAAATAAATTGTTTCATCGGACATAAACTGATTTTGGATAATTTGTTTTAAATGTGATATTAAAGCTTGTCCTTCAAAACTCTGCAGTAAATTCTGCAATGAAGGATAATCTTTTTTTATATTTAATGTTTTAAACCATAAATAATTTTTAGAAAAGTTCATAACAGAAACCTTAAATTCACGATTAACCCGATTAAATTTTAGAACTATAATATAATTTGGAAACGATACAGGATTTGCAACACTGCCTGATCCAAGTGCTTCAACTTTATCATCATCCGTTGTATTATACACCTGGAAAACTTTAGTTTCAAAGCTATCTGCAGATTTAGATGAACCATTAACTGACTCATAATCTAAATAATTCAAAATTCGCGAGCTATCTTCTCCATCTTTTGTTGTATATACTTGTCTTAATTTGCCGAGTTTTTTTGGTACTCCATTTAAAATAGTATTATCTGTAAATTCAAAATTAACTCGACCCAAATCATCTATTTCAGGTGATAATACATTTTTTGTTGAACTTCGTTTTTCCACATCACATGAAACATGTACATTTTGATGGCGCTTATTGTCGACACCAGTTGATTCCAAAGTGTAATATTTAATTTTATTATCTAAACTTAATTTAGTTACAGAAGTTATTTCTTTATTATTTATAGATAAATAATCATAAGCTTCATCTTGCATTTTTAGATCTAAATCTCGATTGTTTTTTAATTTACGGGGAGTAATATAAATACTAATAGGATCTTTATAATCATTATAATTTGTATAAGAATGCATATCAAATAAAAATGTTTCTAAATATGTTTTACATTTTTCAAGTGACTGCTCTTGCGATTCACCAATAAATTCTTTATTTTCAGGATTATCAACAGGAGTAACTACATATCGATAAGTTGGAATATTTTGATGTGTATCCCAATAAAGTAAGCTTTGCTCCATCGCTTCTTTCTCATCTTTTGATTTATATAAATCCTTATCACTCATGAATTTTAATACGATTGACGATTTATATCCCTTATAATTATCATAAATTTCTTTTTCACTAAAAACATTGTACTGAATCTCATCTAACTTAAGAGTAGTACTCTCTGCTTTAATTGCCTGATCATCTGCAGATATTGAAGATACTCCAACATCGTTTTCAGAAGCTTTATCATTATTATCAGTTGGATTTTTATCATAAAGTTCACAACTCAATCTTACATTATTAATAGATGGGATTCTATCAACAATCGATCGATCCTTTTTAGAAGACTGAAATCCGACAATTAAAAAATTTTGATTAATTTTAGGAATTACGTCTTTATTTTCTTCATAAAGTTTTTTATCAAAGAGAGGAGATTCTGGGTCCAATTTAGGATCATATGCTCTCCAAGTTTCAATAGAACGTGAGATTTTTACCTTAATTTGTTCACCTCCTCCACTAGCTGAACTAAGCAGTGATTGAACATCTTTTTCAACTTGCAGATATCGTATTGTGGGCCCATCAACCTTAGCAAATGATTGAATTGAACAAGTTAATAAGGTGGTTAATGAAGTTATATAAATTAAGAAATCTTTTTTATTTTTATAATCTGAATCGACATTTAAATTTATTTTATTTACTAAGGTATACAAAAATTTCATTTTAACTCCACAATTAACTTAAATTCTAAAAGACAATAGGATTCCAAATAACAGTATCTGAGTGGATGAGTATAACGTAAGTTATAGAATTAAAAAACTGTAGAGTTTTGTACAATCTGACAAAAAAGGTCACTTGAAAAAAATTTATTTTTTAATTCAATCAGTTATGATAACATTCATTAGAGTTTTTTACTAACCTCAAATGCTTGGTTACTACTTGAATTAATATTAAAGCAATTAGACTTATTAAGTTTAATTAGAAGTTATAACGACCAGGCAATCTTTTCTAATGATTCTGTCTCTATTGCCCAATATTTATAGGAATGAAAATCTGGAAACAATTTAGGAAAAGATGGATCCTCCCAACGTTGTGCAATCCATGCTGAATAGCCAATGATTCTTAGAGCTTTTAATAATGGAACGATCTCCCACTCCTCATGATTAAAATTTCGAAGTTCTTCATAACCTTCTATAAGCTCATCTCTTTCAATTTTAGAATGATCGTCCTCACCAGGAATAAGCATCCAAAAATCTTGAACAGCGGGCCCCACACACAAGTCATCAAAATCAACAAAGAAGAATTCATCTCCTGTATGAAGCAAATTTCCTTTGTGACAGTCTCCATGAATCCTTGTAAATTGCTGTGAATGGATCAATGAATCTTCAACATGTTCTAAAATTTCAATGGCAGCGTCTTCATATCGAGTCCAAAGTTCAGGAACAATGACATTCGAAAGGCGTTTGAGAGATTCCCATCCACCATAACCATCAGTTCCAACAAAAGGTCTATGCTTGGTGTGCCTTCTTTCTCCGATATTATGAATTTGGGCAAGTCTGCGACCCACTTGTTTAAGTTCATTTTTTAAAAACTCTTGAGGCATTCTCCCCTTTACCTTTGGAAAAATTGTCATAAAAATTCCATCACAATTTTTAATTGTTGAACCATTATTAAATTCAATTGGGGTAACTGCAGGAATCCCCTCAATAGCTAATTCTTTTAAAAACTGATGTTCCTCTAAAATAGCTTCATAGGTCCAACGATTGGGTCGATAAAATTTTGCAATAATACGATTTGCATTAAAAACCAATGGACTTGGTTCAACACCCACATCAAAAACCCTATTTTCATAAGAATTTAATTGAATCAATTCGGCAGTCGTTTGTAATCCTAAGGAATCAACAGAATCTAAAATATCATGTGGCTTGAGATCAAAAAAAGATTTCATATTAAACCAATCAGAATAAGTAAATTATTAACTAAGGTCAATTATAAGTTAAACATTCAATCGAACAATTTCATCACTGGTCAACTTTTCACTTATTTGATGAAGAATCGCCAAACGGCAAATTTACTTCAACTGTTGCTCCAATTTTTTTTAATACTGGAACATCATTAATTCCAAAACTAGGATCATCGCTTAGATTTTGCCCCATTGAGTCAGCGCCTACTAATCGAAAATTTAAGGCTCTTTTTTCATCAGGGTAACTTGGTTTATTATTTGTTAAATTTAAAACTGATTGTGATTGTGGCTCCCTTTCTATGTCATGATTGACGTCGGAAGCAGAGGAATCACCTTTTCCAAAATTTGAATTTACGTAATTTAAATCTAAAACAGTATTGTAGTGAGTAAATACAAATACTTTTTCTTTATTCTTATCCTGATCCTTAATATTTAAGGATTTAATTACTTCTCTCACAACTTTTGATTTTATGTTAACTCGTTTTGGATTAGCTGGCGTTTTTGAAAAATCATTGGATTCAAAACACTTTTCAGAAATTAAAATTTGTACTTTTACTTTTTTTGTTTCTTCACTTTTGTTTCCTACTAAAATTTCCTCACCACTGTCATCAATTTCAGTTGAAATTTTTATTTGATCTTTTTTTGCACATTCAGCTGGCCAAAGTCCTAAATCTATATCTTTTATAGATTCATCAGTTGTTGATTCTATTTCTGTAAGTTTTTCAATAAAATCATTTGTTTTAAATGAATTGTTTGTTATCGAATTCAGTTGGTATTGTGTTAATTTATGAAATCCATCTACAATCACAGGAGTTGAAGCAACCTCCTTACCTGCATAACTTGATAAGGTAAGAAAAATAATTGTTAAACTAAAATTAAATTTAGATTTTTTTAAAATTAGATTTTTCAAATTTGTATGTATAATATTTTTTTTCATATACAATATTTCACTTCAAAAACTATGCCGATATTTTTTATTTTAAATTGAAATAACTGAACAATGAAGTATCATAATGAGAATACATCGCAAAAAATGTTAATTAAAAAAATATATAAACAAATTATTGATCTTTTTCTTATACTCATTTTTTCGATTTTAAAACTCATAAAATGAATTCTTTAGATAAACCCTGTATTTTTTTTGAACAAAAAACTGGTGGTCATAAATCGAAAGGAAATATTGAAATATCTTCTTTTAACCCTGCTTTAAGATATATATACTTATATGAAAAATTAGAATTATAAAATTATTTATTTTCAACTTTTGAAATTTTATAGCACATAAAACCATGAAAGAAAAAAGCAATTAACCATTTTACCCAAATTGCAGTTGCCCCATGTTCATAGCTATATATTCCTGTTGTAATAGCAGTAAACATTCCCCATTGATGTAATTTTACCCGCTGGGGAATAATAATTGAAAACAAAAAAGTTAATGTTGAAATCCAACCTATAATTTCGATAACGATTTCACGAGTAGTCATTAGGGATCCTCTATATCTTTATATTTCCATAAAAATACACCAATGGTCGTAAATAATACTACTACAGTTAATACTAAACCATAACCATAACCTTGTCCTGGATTGCTAGAATAATTTAATCCAAAGTATAACATAAAAGCTTTATTTACCAACATTGGAAACAATAATGTTTTCACAAAATCTCGTACTACAATATTCGAAGCATTCTTATTTTTTTCTGGTTTATTCATTTTAATAATTTATAAATAAAGAAATGGGATCTGTCATTAGCAATAGTCGTTTCAGTCGTAAATTGAGTTTTTAAACGTGAGATATTATTATTAATTAAGGCATAGCGACGAAGCTCAAGCAAAAAGCTCTATTGAAAAGAACTGCAGCGAGTATATATGTTGACTCAACTGCAATTATTTAATCTGATTGTTTACGCAATTATTTCAGACATCATCGAGAGCAGTTATTTTCTTGTTTATTGAGGACGATTTTTTAATCACCCCGAATTTTCAACTCATCAGAGGTTATCTTGGGATTTAAACTAGCAAGCATTTTTATAAATAGCGAAACTCCAATTGAACTTAAAGACTTAAAATCTCTTGGCTTTGATAATGATTGGTCGGATCTTGTTCAAAATGAATATAGCGAAACAATCAATCCAGAATATGATTCGATTTATATTGGTAATTTTGAAAATAAAATTGTTATAAACTCCTGGGAGTTGGCGGCCTCAATGTTTGAAATTGCGCCAAGTAAAATGGAACTCGCAATCATACATAATTACCCAACTTCACAAATAATAGCTATTTGTATCCATCAAGGATTAGGTATATATGGTTTTAGTATTATTCAAAATGGAATTCGTAAAAGAGTATTTTTTAATGATAACCAGTCTAAAAATCGAAGTTTTGAAATTGGTGATCCTCTAAATTATAAATGGGATCAGTCAAACAAAGATTCATCAAGTTTACCTACTGAAATTATATCTGACCTCCTAAAATTTAGTAAAATAGATGAGTTTGGATTTCCAAAACTAAAAATGTTAGGTTTTAAAAAAATAATAAAACAAAAGAACCATCTGCCAAATAATAAAATTAATCGAGTTAAAGATCAATTTAAATCCTTATATCAAAAAATTATTCCAATTTTGATATCAACTTTATTGTTTGCTCAAGCAAAAATACAAATAGATTTAAACTTAGGATTAGGCCCATTTGTGAGTAATTTTTTTAATAATACTTTGGGATGTAATAATTTATTTTTAAATTTGTTTGGAATTTTACTTCTTGAAGGTATTTTATTATTAGTCTGCTTATTTTTATATAATTCACTTAGAAAAAAATAACTGATCTTGATTATCTCTGATATAAATAAACAACCGTTCAAACTAAATCATGTCTAACTATTTTGCTAACACTATAGATCTATTTATTAATTGTTGTTAAAGAATTTAGTAATTTATAAACAGGAAAAGAAAAATCTTCTTCTTGCTTTAAAATTGTTGCGCAAACTTTATGAAGTCCAAATGATTTATTAGAAAACCCATTAATTGATAATCTTTGCAGACCAAATCTATTAACAGCATCTTCTCCAATTAATTCTGGTAGTATTGCAATACCCAACCCATTAGAAGCTAATCTTATAGCCGCCTCAAAACTATTTAACTCAAATAGATTATCAAGTGTCAGACCCATTTGTAATAAAAATCTTGAAACTGATTGTGATTGCGAAAGATGGGCATTTATATCGGTTAAAATAGGTAGTTGATTTAATTCTCTTAAAGTAAGCTCATTTTTTCTTAGTAAAAAATGACTTGATGTTAACTTTTTTGGACCTTTGTAGAATCTAAAAGAATTTTCAAATAGAGGGAAAATTTTAAATTGGGGATGCTCCATTGGCTCTACTGTTAATATTAAATTAAAATCTCTATTTTGAAGACCTTGAGCAAGATAATGAATTCGACCGCTCATAAGTGAAATTATTATTTCTGGATGTAATTTTTTAAATTGTTCTAAAAATGAAGGCCAAAAATAAATTGCAAGAGCCTCATGGGTACCAACCCTTAGTTTTATACAATCAGATTGAGATTTATCATCTAGATTTAACTCGACTGCATTCACATCCGAGATCAATTTTTTACTAAATTCGTATAAAATTTTACCGGCTTCTGTAAGTTGAACTCCACTTCTATTTCGAATAAAGAGTTTACTAGAAACTGCCTCTTCTAATGTTAACATTGATCTAGATAGTGCTGCTTGACTGATATTAATCCTTCTTGCAGCTTCAGTAATTGAACCACTTTTTACAATCATTGAAAATGAATATATTTTTTCAAGATGATCTTTAACGTTAATTTTTGTTTTTTTCATTTTTAAATGTATATCGCAACTGTTAAATTACATCCATAACTAAAATGCATGCTAATATAAAATAAATGCGTTTTACACATTATATAAATAATATTAATTATGCAGTAAATACGGAGTGATTGAAAATCGCCCCCAACAAACAAGAAAATAACTGCTTATGATTATGTCTGATATAATCAGCGCAAGCTGCTCAGACTTAATCATTAGCAGTTATTTATGACAACACAAATTTTAGATTTAATAAGTATAGGAATTGAACTATGGATAAAATCACTTTTCGAAAAATTATTTTTAATAAGGCCGTTATTATTTCATCTTTAGGATATTTTGTTGATGTTTTTGACTTAGTACTTTTTGGTATTGTTAGAGTTTCAAGTTTACACAGTTTAGGGGTTCAAGATTCCGAAATGATTCAAGTAGGCATACAACTTTTAAACTGGCAAATGGCTGGTTTATTATTAGGTGGTTTAGTTTGGGGATATTTAGCAGATCGAATTGGTCGAACAAAAGTGCTTTATGGATCTATTTTTATTTATTCAATAGCCAATCTTGCAAATGGATTTGTTACCACTATTCCAGTTTATACAATTTTAAGATTTATTTCTGGTTTTGGTCTTGCTGGTGAGTTAGGAGTGGCAGTGACTTTAGTTTCCGAGCAATTACCAATCACTAAACGAAGTATTGGGTCCGCTATAATTGGTATATTTGGGTTTCTTGGAGCAATATGTGCTGCCCTACTTGGAAGTTTTATTTCATGGAACAATTCATATATTGTAGGAGGAATACTTGGTCTTTTATTATTAGTTGCACGAATTAAAGTTAATGAATCAGAATTATTTTTACATTACAAAAAGAAAATTCAAAAGAATAATGTTTCAATTTTCAGTACTATTTTAAACTTAAAAAGATTATCTAAATTCGTATTATGTATATTAGTTGGTGTACCAATTTGGTATATTTCAGGGTTACTGATTTATTTTTCATCTGAATTTGCAAAAGAACTCGGAATATTAACACCGGTCTTAAACTCTAAAGCTATTTTTTGGAGCTATTTAGGATCGATGATCGGAGATCCTCTTGCAAGTTTATTTAGTCAGATACTTCAAAGTCGAAAAAAGGGAATTTTTATTTTTATTATTTTAAGTGCTTTATTTATATCTTCTTATTTTTTTATCCCGAAGCAATCCAGTGATTTATTATTTTACTTTATTTGCTTTTTATTAGGAATAGCTAATGGTTACTGGACTCTCTTTGTAACAATGATTTCTGAGCAATTTGGAACTAATATTAGAGCAACAATAACCACCAGTATTCCAAATCTCGTAAGAGGTATTGTAATACCATTAACATTAGTTTTTCTTTCATTAAAGGATAAATTTGGTCAACTCAATTCTGCCTTAGCAATTGGCTTCATTTGTATTTTTCTTGCATTAATTTCACTTGCAAATTTATCCGAAACTTTCAATAAAAATTTAGATTACATTGAAACTTAATTTTAATTCATTTTTTATTTAAATTTGCTGATCGTCTTTTGAAACATAGGAGCAATAATATCTATTCGATCAGTCATAATTCCAAAAAATGCATGATTTTTTGAAAATTGAAAATCAGATTCATTATTGACTTGAGAAAGATAAATTGTAGCTCCATTTTCAAAAGCTTGTTTAAGAAAAATATCTGGCCAACCAGGGATAAGGCTAACAAATTCAATTCCCTTCATTTTAGGATCATAAACACTCATATCCAAATGCAAAGGAATAAAATACTTTTTATTTGCGCATGTGCTTGGAAAATTATCCGGAGAATGAGGACTAATCAAATCGATAAAACATTCCTTTACACCCTTTGATTGCCAAATCGCTTCTGGAATAGATAGTTTTTGAAACTCTTTAGAATAAGAGGTAATTTTTTAATCTAATGTGAAAAAATTAAAAAATTATCTCAATTACATTTATTCAAATATTTTTCTCTAAATAGTCATCAAGTTTATCAAACGAACCTGTCCACCCAATCGTCATACCAGCTTTCGCTTTCACAAATTCAGCAAGCTCCTCTGGTGAACAGTGACCATAAACTTCCCAAGTCACTGTAACAAGAGTTTCATTAAGACTTTCTTCTTTTAAAGTTACAGTTGTTAGCAAGGTCTCAGGCCACAATGGTGCAAATGGATGTCGACTTATATTATCTTTTTCATCACAAAACTGTTGTGTGTAGACAATCAAATTTGGACTTTCAATTTTCAAATATTCAGCGCGACCATACATTTTTATATTTTCACCAGTCATAACATATTTAGTTTTTCCACCTGGTCTTATATCAGCTTCTAAAAATTGCATTTGCATCCCTGTGGGAGGCAACCATTGAGAAAAATGTTTTGGATCCGTCCACAATTTAAACATTGTTTTAATTGGAACTCCAAAGGTTCTATTAATTACAAAAATATCTTTGTTGCTCTTTTCTTTTTCAACATATTCAGCCAATCTATCCCAAGTTGCATTTCCACCAGCAGCTTTAATAAATTTTCGAGATTCTGCTGCCACCTCAGGTGAAGAAAATGTCATAGTCATATCCATTTTTGTTTTGTCATTTAATTGACTAAACATAACGGTGACTCGAAATAAAGGTGGTTGATCTGCATTTCCACCATGGTCGTAAACTAACTTTTTATAGGTTTCAACTTCGTAATATTTGGTAATATTCGGATAATTAGTTCCATCTGGTCCATGCATTGTATAATTCCAAGTCCCACCCACACGTAAATCTTTACTGTGAGTAGTTAATGTAAATCCCCGAGGGCCCCACCATTTTGCAACTTGTTTTGTATCAGTCCACGCCTCCCATACAACTTTCAAAGGAGCATCATAAATTCTCGTAATTTTAATTTCATTGGATTTATTTTTTGAGACCATTATTATTTCCTTTACTTATTGATTTTCTTTTTAATTTATTTTTAAACTTACCGCCTATTGAATGACTAGCACTTAAAAACTCTTCTGATTTTATAAAGTAACTACTTGATGCAAATACAAGAGTCCCTAAGATTATTATCCCTAACAAAATTGAAGTTCTAACAATCCAAGATATCTCATGATAAGGATTATAAACATGGTTCACAAAAAATAAAATCACCATACCCATAACAATTGTTGATGCTCCATTTTTGATTAAACATTTTAATAAAGTTGTCCACCCGTAAGAACCCACCCAAAATCCCAATGGGATAGCTAATAAAATAAAATTAATCAAAGCTGATACAAATGATGATAAAACCAACCCTCGAACTCCCCAGTGAAGCATTAAAAAAGGCGCTAAGAAAAAATGAATTAACAAACAAATACCACTCACAATTGAAGGCCACTTAGTATTTTTCATGGCAAAATAAATGGGTACTAAAACACGTACTAAACTTGAGGCTAAAAGTATTAATGAATATATCTGCACAATACTTGCTGTTATTTGCATGTCCTGTAAGTTAAATTTGCCACGGCGAAACATAACTTCAACCAGAGGTTCAGCAAGAATATATAACCCCATGGCTGCAGGTAAACATAAAAAAAGATTTAAACGCAAATAGTGATTTGAAGTTTCAAGCATCTTTTCTTTTTTTCCTTGAGACCACATTTCCGAAAGTGTTGGCAATAATGCCGTACCTAGACTTACTGATACTAACGATAAGGGTAGTTCTAATAATCGATCAGCCCAAAAGATATAGGACAGTACACCCTCACCTAATTGACTACCAAAGCGAGTGTTTATGATTGTTGTTAGTTGTAAAAGCCCCGTTCCTAACAACCCAGGTGCCATACTTTTAAAGACACGTTTGACATCGCTATTTAAAAAATTGGAACTTAATTTGGGAAAGTAATTTTTTTGTTTAAGCCTTGGAATCAAAACAGCCATTTGCCAAAAACCACCTATAAGGACTCCCCAGGCAATACCATCTCCGCTTTTAGGAAACCAACTTTGAGGTAAAATTGTAGAAATAATCATTGCCACGTTAAAAAATAATGGGGCCATTGCAGGAAGTGAATACTCACCCAAAGCATTTAGAATACCCATAAAATAAGCGAAGTTGCTCATAAAAAATATAAAACTAAACATGATACGAGCCATTCGAACTGTTAATGCAAATTTTGCAGTATTTTGAATATACTCTTGTTCCAACAAAACCTTTAAAACATCCTCAGTAAAAATTACGCCTAAGGTAGTTAAAATAATTAAGATACCAAGTAATATTGTATAGAATCCATTCACTAAATTTTGCGCCCTATGGGTAGTTCCATTATTTTTCGTATCCTCAAGCTTTGCTTCAATAAAAACTGGTATAAAACTTATGGAAAGTGATCCTTCACCCAAAAGTCGACGAAATAAATTTGGTAACCTAAAGGCCGCGGTCCAAGCATCAGTGATTGTTCGGTCAAAAAGAGCAGCACTGGCAACATCTCGTAGTAAACCTAAAACCCTACTACTCATGGTTCCAAGAGCCATACTAAGTGCATAAAATATCACGTTTTTTTTATTTTCTACTTGAAGTTGATCTAATTCAAGTTCAGTTTTTTTTGTGGTTTCATCCCTTTTATCAATAATATTCAAAATTACTCCACTTTTAAGCAAGAATTCTTTCTTGCAGTTCTAAAATGTGTGTGCTATCAAATTAATCCTTATTAATAAAATGATAGTAATAATATTATTTTAAATAAAGATTAAAAATATAAATTAGGATAATCCGGAGGTTTTCACTTGGCAAATCATAAGTCAGCCGCAAAAAGAGCACGTCAATCAATTCGTCGTAATATTGTAAACAACAAAAGAAAAAGTGTTGTTAAAACTGCTGAAAAAAAGCTTGTTAAGGCTATTTCATTAAAAGATCTTACACTTGCACAAGAATTGTTAAAAAAATTCACAAGCTTTGTTGATAAAGCAGCAAAAAATAAAGTGGTTTCAAAAAATCATGCTTCTCGCAAGAAATCAAATTTATCTGCTAAAGTTCATTTGCTAACTAAGTAATTGATCATGATTAAGTCATTTCCCTTCGCAATTAAATGAGAAATGATCAAGTACAGTGTTTTTCTTAAATATAAAGAGAATATTTTTAAATTTAAAAAATTAAGGGCAACAAAAAATGCCCTTAATTTTTTATAATTTGCTTATAATTCAATTTTTATTAATTGAATTAAAGATCGCACAATCTTTTACGTTCTTTAAAATTACCATTTTCTTGAATCGAAGTAAGTAAAAGACAAGTATCATATCCTTGTTTTTTAAGGTTTTCTTTTATCAAGTTAAGAGTTTCAGATGAAAGCTCAGGGGTTCGACTTAAAATCCATGAATACTTGCGAGATGGATCCCCAACTACTGCAAACCTGTATTCAGAATCTAAATCAATAATCCAATAGTTTCCACCGAATAAGAATATCCAATCAAAAAATTTCACAAATGTTACTTTTAACTTTGAGTTTGTATTTAAATCTTCATTTTTTGCTCTGCCCTCAGCTTGTTTTCTTTCTCCAGACTGAGTGTCGCACGAGTTAATAACTTTAACTAAACCATCCTCTAATATTGTATATTCTGCTGTTGTGTTAGCAACACAATCCCGTTGAAAATATTGTGGAATAGAAGCTATTTCATACCACTTACCAATATATTTATTTAAATCAACATATGGTACTGTTTCAACAGATGTGTCTGCAAAACATTTTGTATTAAATAAAAACAAAAGGATTCCTAAAACAAAATATCGTGAACGCATTTTAAACTCCTATTAAAAAATTAAAAGATTAAGTCCGAACAGCATTTAAGTTATTATGAAAATACAAACTTTAGTTTGGATTTTCATAATACGGGGTGATTGAAAATCGCCCCAAACAAACAGGAAAATAACAGCTCGTGATTATGTCTGATACAATTGCGCCAGCGATCAGACTTAATCATGAGCAGTTATATCAGCAATATTCACTAGTAGTTACCTAAAATATTAATATCGCAAATCTGTATAATGGGACATGGACTGCTCCCTTGAAAAAAAAGATTCTAAAGCAACTTGCATTTCACTATAATTTTTAGCCCGACTTGCCATAGATTGTAAAGTATGACCAAATTCTAACCAAGGGCATGCATTTTTTAATAAAAATTGAAATTTGCGAATTCCTATATTTTCATTAAAATATATTTTAAATTGTTCAAGTGTAAAAAGTAAATGACGTCCACACTCATACCCCTCTTCAATAGAATTTTTTGGTGGATTCTGGTTTTCAGAAAAATGTATAGGATTACTAAAACCAAATTGCTTTCCAACTTGCCATAAGATCCAAGGACGTACAGTCAAAGCTCGACCTATCATAACCATATCACAATCTGTTTGCTCTATCATTGCTAATACATCTTGTGCAATTTGAATATCACCGTTACCTATTACTGGAATTTTTAAATTTTCTCTTACAAATTTAATCTGAGACCAATCAGCATATCCCCTTCGCTTTTGATGAGCTAATCTTGGATGTAGACAAATCCAACTGGCTCCAGCCGATTCTAAAGAGTGAACAAAGTCTAATAAAAAATTAGGATCATTTTGAAGCCCAGCTCTTAATTTAACTGAAACGGGTAAATCAGTATTTCGAACAGTCATTTCAACAATGGATTTAGCATATTGAATGTCTCCCATGAGTGAAACGCCATAATTATGTCGAAGAGCCTTAGCTACAGGACACCCCATGTTAATATCAATGGCTTGAGCCCCCCAACTTTTTAATTTAGCTACAGAAAGAGCTATCTCATGTTCATTATTTCCAAGAATTTGTGGAACGAGTCCTTGTTTTAAATCAGTATCAGAAAAAAAAACTTCTGGACTGCGATTCAATTGTTCGTGTGGTAACCTTCGACTGCTCAACATCTCAGTTGGCCAAATAGTCAATGCATCACTTGGGAGATATCTGCGAATGGCAGTTCGTAAAGCCACATGGGAAAGACCAACCATGGGAGCTAAACAAACAGGAAAATTTATATTTGAATTCAGCACTTCTCTTTTGATTTTATAATTAACCATATTTTAATATTATACCCAAATAAATATTCGAAGTTATAGGTAATACGATCTAAATAATAATTCAATCTTTATTGCATCCAACTTGGGTTTATTGTGATGCTAATGCTGATGTTGATCTGGAATTTTTTTTTGATGATTAAAATCAAATTCTTTAACTAAATCTGGATAGTCTTCACTCACTGCCCTTCTTAGCTCATCTTCAAAATGAGTTGAGAGAGTAATAATTTGGGACTGCGACATATTAAATTTAATTTGGTTAATATTCGTTTTACTCACCTCAAGCGCAGATTGAGGTAAAGATATTGATTCAAAGATAAATTCTGATTCTTGTGGTGTAATATATTTTAACTTTTGATTTTTATAGTTTTCTATTAAAATAGAAAATCCTTTTTTATAGATTTCTTGTATATTTTTTTTATGAATAAAATACTCAATATTTTGGAAGGATAATTTTTGAGATTCACTCAAGTTTCCTATTAGAATAAGTTTAATATTTTTTAATGAATCAATATTATCATTTGTATTATTTGTATCATTACTTATGTTTATACCTTTAAATAATTTTAATCGATTATACGGGTTTAATTTAATGTAATCTTCAAAATCAATTTTTTCTTTTAAAACTAAATTTAATCTTGAAAAGACTTTTTCGTAATGAATTTTATTTGAAGGAAAATATAATGAATTAAATTCTGCAGTTTTAGTTCTATTTAATTCTGAATTCTCAATCAATTTCATTTGCAAAAGATAATCAATTAAAGAGTCTGGCCGAATTGTATTCTTACTAATTACCAATGGTTTATAAAATAATGCCCTTTGAATTAAATTTAAAGTTTCTACAGCACAGTTTTGACTAAAAAAATAATATTTTCCTTTATACTGCCAATGCAAATAAAGTGTTTCATCTAAAAGATATTTTAATTCTTGTGTTTTTAGTTTTAAAGGAAAACTAAATATTTCACGCAACTCAATTTCATTATACTCTTTTAATATTGAAACTAATGGTAAAATAAAAAGTTGTGAATCATATGTACCAAGAATTCCATCTAGAATATCAATATTAAAATTTTTAACAGTCGCTCGAAAACTAATTACTTTATGGTAAGTTATATCTTTAAGACACTCTTCATCTTTTTTTGTTCTGTAGGGAGCACAAAATACCAAACGTAGCATGGCATGTCCAAATCGACTCATTTTCTCTTCGCCCTGTCCAGCATATAAATAATGAATTTGATATAATTTATTGAAATCTAAATCTTCCCAATGAAAAGGTAAAACTGAATTTACAGTATCCATTTTGTCACTACGTTTTTCTTTTAATTCCTCATCGGGTTCAGATACCAGCACACGTGTTGAAATTTCACATTTTTCATTTTTACTAACAAATGATTCTTGCTCACCAAAAATAAAACTATAAAATCGATAAAGTGACTTAAATTCACATTTAAATTTTGGATTTAATATAAATTCTGAGAATGTATCTTGAAGACTTTGAGTCGGTGAATAATTGAACATCGCAGTCAATTGATTAACATATTTCTGTTCTTGAATGATAAATCCTCGTTGTGGCCAACCCGACAAAATTGCAAATTCTGGTAAATCGCTCACTGACGTTTTTATTTTTTGTAACATTAAACACTGGGATTCAAAATTTTGGTGACCTAATACAGAAGTATCGTAACACCTTTTATGTAGATTATAATAAGGTTGAGAAATATAATTTAACTGATCATATTCAGTTATTATAATCTTAATAAAATAACTTAAAATTATTTTACTAGACTCATTGAGATAAAAAGTCTTATCAACATCTTGATATGAATTAATCTCATTAAATGGAGAATTGTAATCCTTAATTAGTTCATATATTATTTTCTGGTCAAATTTATGACTGTTTCTTTTATATTGCATAATCTCTAAGAAATTAACTTTCTTAGAGATTATTCTTGGTAATAATAAATTTAAATCTGAATTGATTAAATTAATATTTTTTTTTAAAATTATAATCTGCTGTAAATCGAGTTGATTAGATTGAGCATATATTATATTATTGAATAATAATTGCGATAAAACTAAATTTATTATAATTAAGATTTTATTCACTTTATTCTCCAATATTAATTTTACAGTTTGTTTAGAGTGATTTTAATTTCACCCCAATTTTTTTGATTAATTTTCTATTGATGCAATATAATCAATAACTTCATCTTGATTTAGCTCTACATTCTGTTCTTGAGCTTTATAGCTTGCATCTCTCATGACTGAAGATAACTTTGCATAATCTTCAACCCGTGGATTTAATCCCTCTGCTTGTGCCATTTTATATTCAACTGCATCACTTTTAGCTAATTGAGCATTGGTTTCATTAACTAAAGTTGATAATTTAGAACTTGCAGAACTTCCTACTACTGAAACAGTTGGTAAAAGTGTAACTGCTGATACTTCTCGAAGAGCTAATCCAACAGCAAAAGTTTGTTGAGCAACTAAAGTTAATATAATTGCGGAAAATAAAGATTTATTTTTCATATTTCCTCCAGGAAATGGTTATTGGTTTTCAGTTCTTGTGGATATATAATAAATGCAAAGAGCGAATAATATAGGTTAGAAATTATGGACGCATATTTCTAATTGATTTTAATGGAAAATAAAAATAAATCTAAACTTTTAGTTTTTAACTAATCAATCTATTTATATAATATTACTTGCTTAATTGAGTAAAAAACACAATTGCCATTTTTTGTTATTAGGATTGTAATATTTTTTTTGAAGGCAAATTCGATTTAATATTAAGTTTATTCAGAATTTGACAAATAATCCTATGAGATTGAAACTATAAAAATGAGAGTCAATACTTCATTATTAAATAAATTAGAAGAATCTATACAAAAAAGAAATAAATATTCTTTTTTAAATTTAATCAAAAGAAATAAAGCAAAAATTTGGATCGACAGTACATTATTTAAACATGTCTGTGAGGGATATAGAAGGCTTTCTTTATTTAAACAAGGTTTAACTTTTTGTGATTTTAAAAATATTAGTGATACTAATATTTATTCAACGAGAGACATTAGAGGAATTCGTGTTTTTTGGAGTGCAAGGTTTTTATCGTTACTGGGATATAAAAATTATGCTCTTCACTTGACTTCACTTTTTAAAGAAAATTCGCTTGATGAAAAAAAAATTATTTCAGATATACTTTTTGCAAATGGCCAATATAAATCTGCTCTTTCTAATTATGAAGCTATTCTCGATGAATATAAAATAAAATCAAATCAACTGTCAGTTAACCAAAATATTTTAATTAAAATAACTATTGGTGACTTAAAAACATATTTAGGCAAATTTAACGATGCACATAAGACTTTTAATCATGTATTCGAAGAATTAAAGGTTGCAATTTTAGATCCACAAAATTCTAAATTGCTAATTGGAATCTGTCACCAAGCTCGTGCTGAGCTTTATTGTCATGAAAATAAATTTAATGAGGCGTTAGAAGAAATTCTAAAAGCAAAAGAATATATAATATCGAATGAAATATCATTGGATTCATTTTTCCATTATAAATGGCTTGGATATGTTTATCATAAACTCAATCAATTTAAAAAATCAAAATCTACATTTGCAATAGCCGAAAAGATTTTGTTTAAACTTACTGTGCGCCCTGAAGTAAAACTTGATTACTTACGAATAAAATCAGTTTGTAATAATGATTTCTATCAGTTATTAAAACTTTTAAATTACCCTGGTTTGATTGAATATACTAATTTATTAATTAAATCTAATATTGATGAAACTCAAAATAATATTCACACTAAAATCGAAGATCAAGCTAAAATAAGAAGTTTAGATTTAGATTATTATCACAAATCATTATTTAAGGTCCCTAAACCTAAATACACAATTTTTATTCATTCACAAGAATACTATGATCACAACCAAGAAAAACAATGTTGGTTTTTAACTAAAGAGTTAGAATTAATAGGTTGGATAATACTTGCTGGTGAAATTGGATTACCGCTTTCTAGGGCCAGTGAATTACTATGGCCAAATGAATTTTACTCTTACTTTGAAATTGAAAAAAGATTAAAGTCATTAATTTTTAGAATTCGAAAACTTGGAAAGTTTAAGTTACTTCTTAAAAATAATATTCTTACAATTAAAAATAATAAGAATATTTCTGTTGATGTAGTTACAAAACATCCTTTATTTCTAGAAACTAAAAAAGAATTTTGCTCCTCAGAAATTGATCATTTTTACAAAATTAAATCAAGAACAATACGAAGCAAAATAATTTCAATGTGGATTGAAAAAAACTTAATTAAATTTAAAGAAAAAAAGCAAAAAGGAGAATTTGTCTACTCTGTGAATCTACCTTAATTTAATTAGTAAAATAAAATCAAAAAAATTAACAGTTCCATAATTAGAAAAAATATTTATACTCCTGTATTTATACACCTGAACAAATTTTAAACATTATTTTTGAATTTAGATTAAATTAATATTTTTATAAATTGGAGTGATTGTTAATCCCCCATTCTCTTTCAATAGTAAAATTGCAGTTCATGATTATGTCTCATGTCTTCTTACTGTAACCACGTAACCACACTATGCATTAGCATTTATTAACTGATTATTAATTGATTTAAGAAGTTTTGCACTAATGAATCATTATGAGACATAAAATAAGTTAGGTCCATATTTTGCAGCTTCTATTTTTATACCTTGCAATTTGAGGAGAATTTTTTGTGAGAAATAAATTTAAAGTTAATGGCATCCAAAATATAACAAAATTCATTTTTCTAACACTTATTATTAATTCTAATTTAACATATGGAAATGTTGTTGGATTAGATACTCAGAGTTTTAATCCTACTGGTGATCAACTCGGCTTCATAACAGTACACTCAGGTAAGACCATCAAACCTGGAATATTAGGTGTGAGTCTTTTTCTTGATTATGCAAGAAACTCGCAATTTGTTTATAGCCTACCAATTGAAGATCAAAAAAAATTAAATCATAAAGATCAATCGATGGGTCTACAGGCTGGGCTTGCTTATGGTCTTAGTCCAAACATTCAAATCGGAGTCGCATTTCCGTTTGTTTTGATGCAAAAAGCAGATAGCAATCAGGATCGAACTATTACTGTAACAAAAGGTCTGAATTCTTCAAAGTATTATGGAAAATGGAATTTTTTAAGCTCTAAAGAGTCTGGTGATTACTCTCTTCTCACATCATATAATATTCCAAATGTTCAAAATGATCCTTTAACTGGACACAACCCACCTCCTGTAACTGATCTTGAATTTGCATGGAGCCGTGCAACTGTTGCTAAAAATACTTTTGGTATTAATGGAGGATATCGATTTCGTAAAGCTGGATCAACACCATCAAATCCTGCACTTGTTCCAGTAAGTGATCAAATTATTTACTCCATGGCTTACGGCACTCCTATTAGTGATGATGGAAAAAAAAGATTTATCGGTGAGTTTTATGGTTCAAGCCTTGCCTCATCAAGAGGATCGAATTCATTTTATAAATCACCAAATGATATTGCAACTCAGGAAATACTTGGTGCAGTAAAAACTCAAGTAGGTCAAAGACAGTTTTTTACTTTTGGTGCGACCATTGGTCTTAATCAACCTGGCATAAGTGCAGATTATAGATTATTTGTTGGATATAATTTTTATTTAGACTTTACTAAAAAAACATCTCCCCCCAAAGCGATTGAGGTTCCAGAAACATTTGGATCACAAGATGCTAATGATCCTATATCTAGTTATAATCCCTCCGAACCGATCACTCCCATTAGGCCTTCAGAGTATGAAGCCTTACAAAATGATAAAAGCCTAATTGTAGATATCACTGGAGAAATGGAACAAGATAATGATCAGGATGGCGTACCCGATGCCTATGACAAATGCCCAGACTCACCACTTGGACAAATTGTTGATCGTTTTGGTTGTGAAGTAAAAGTTTCTCCTTTTATAAATCCAGTTAAACCTCAAGAGACTTTTGTCTTAGAAGATGTCCTTTTTGATTTTGGAAAATTCAATTTAGCGAAACCTGCATTTGCTGTACTCGATAAAATAATTAAAAATCTAAAAAAGAAAAAATATAAAGCGGTTCAAATTATTGGACACACAGATTCAATTGGATCAGATGAATTCAATTTCATTTTAAGTATGAAAAGAGCAAAAACCGTTCGAAAATATTTCTATACTCATGGTATTGATCCTTTGAAAATTAGAATTTATGGCAGAGGAGAAAAAGATCCCATTGCGACTAATAAAACAAAAGCAGGTCGTCAAAGAAATCGCCGGGTTGTCATAAATTTATTTAAAGATGAAGTCCAATAATACTTCAACAGAATGAGTATCTCAATAGTAAAGGACGATATAAATCTATTCAGACAACTTTAGTATGAAATCTGAATTTTTGATTATAAAAATGAAAAAAAAGAGGAATAAAAACGGAGCCAAATAATATTAATAATATCCCAAATTTTAAAGCATGGGTTAATATTATTTGGCCTTGATAAATTTCAAAAGTAACATTTATTAATGATCCAATAAAATAAAAAAATGTTGCGAAAATTACTTTACCATATCTATAAGCTTCACTTAAAAATATCTGAGATAGAAGAGTCAATATACCTCCTAAAAAAATTAAAAACCAAATATTAGTAGAATAATCATAAATTTTGATTTGTGAAAATATTTTAGTTCCTCCAAAAAAAATTAGCTGTGCAAAAAAACTTGGAATTGCCCAATATAAAGTAATCACTTCAAAGCGGTTAGAGATTCTTGCTTTTGCCATAAATAAATAGGCAACTCCAGAAAATATACCAGAAACTAATCCGATTAAAATTAAATTAAAATCAATAGAATTTTTACTAATTTTACCAACCGTTGTTGCAAAGTTTAAATTATCTATCATTTCAGGTAATAATATAACAAGCAATCCTACAACACTAAAAATCACTCCAATTAAACTAGACCATTTGAACTTAATATTTAAAACAAAAGGACTTCCTATTATTATTATTACTGATTGGATTGAAGACAAAAATTGAGTCATTCCAATTCCAATAGCTTTGCTTGAAATAAAATATGTTGTCACAGTTATAGAACCTGAGATTCCCCATAAAAATAAAAATCGTCTTTCGATTCCAAACAAAGTAGAAAATGATTTAGTTTTGAAAAATAAAATCAAAGGTGGAATAAAACTTAATATAATTCTGAAAAAAGCTACAAAATTTGGACTAATGGTTGCCTCTTTTTTAAATACGTAACTATAACAAAGGCCAGCAAACATTAATGTGATTGAAGAAGCTATAGTAAGTATAATACCCATATTAAAATTATCTCATATCAATTCTATTGTAAATTAGCCTGGTAAATCGGCATTAAATTAGATTCTTTTGGGACTTCTCGAGAAAAACCTAATATGCTTTTTCCATTTGAAATTGTATCACCTCTTTTATCTCGAATAAATCCATTTCGTTCATAAACATTACCAACTTGTGGTGCCATTTCAAAGACATGGAGACAAGTATAATCTGCATTATATTGCAGACTTAGATTTTCTACTTCTTCAAGAATATATTTTGTAATTTGAATCCCTTGAAAATCTTTACCTACCGCCACACATCTTAGCATTGCACTATTCGGTAACCACGAATCATTTATCGATGATTGAGGGTGAATCAATGAAAAGGTTGCTACAATTTCATGCCCCAATTCATATATTAATACGACTCCTTCTCTTCTTCGTTCACTGACATTTAATAAATCTCGCAATCTCTCATCGCTATCTGAGTAAGAAGGTATTTTTTCTTTTTGTTTTTCGTCAAAAACTTGAATTAAAAAGTTTCCTAAAAGTAAATCATCTTTATGTGTCGCAAATCTCATTGTAATAAAATTTAAAATATCACGCTTATTTTCTGTTTTATATTTTTTTATTGGATTTATCATGAAATACTCCTTTTAAAAACTGCACTTATATCACAAAAATTGATTTAGCAGCTCATGATTTAGTCTAATCTCTTCGCGATTAAATCTGACATATTCGTGAGCTATTATTTTATTGTTTATTAGGTTCGATTTTCAATCACCCCATATTATGAAATCCCAAATTTTCATTTAATTTTTCATAGTAGCTCAATTGTAAATAAAGAAGTAAAAGTTACTTCATTAAATGAATTAATACTTTTTATTTGTAATGGCGAATTGTTAAGTTGAGGATCAAATTCAATAAGTACAAAATTATCACCATCATAACCTGCTAGACGGCGAGGGTTACTTAATAATGAACCTTTTGGATGATGAATTGAATGCATCGAACTTGAAGTTATCTCAATTGTTTTTTGATTAAAAAAATCATTTGAAATATAAATTAGTTCACTAGCATGAATATCACCACTTATAAATAATGTAGGAGTATAAATAGATTTTAATAATAGATTCAATCGATTAAAATGTTGAGGAAAATCTTTTTCTAAAGATTCACTTGGACCATATTTACCAAATATTTGAGATCCATTAATAATCCAATTTTTAAAAATATTTTTTTCTTTATTATTAGATTTAAGTAATACATTTTTGAGCCATTCTTCTTGATTCATTCCCCACATGGATTTTCCCTGAGGTTTGTCACGAAAAGTTCTATCATCCATAAAAATAAAATTTTGGTTATTTAATGTTAAAAGTTGCCCAACTCCTTCTCCTTTCTCAAGTAAACCCGGTATAACATCTCGAGGAAAAAAATCTTCAAATATAACCTTGGCATCTTTTACATATTTATATGTTTTATCTCCATCGTTTTGACCAAAATCATGATCATCCCATGTTGCAAAAATAGGGATTAATTTTTTTGAATAAAAGATTTCAAGTAAAGATCGTGTTTGAACATATCGATTCCATATTTGATCTGGGGTCACTGGATCCTGAATACTTGCATAAACATTATCACCTACAAAGAAAATAAGATCAGGTTTTTCATTTACTAAGTTAGTCCAAATTCTTTTTTGATGAAGAAGAAATGCATCAGACATACATGAAGCAATTGCAATCTTCATGCTTTGTTTATTTAAATTAAGTGTTGAAAATTCTCGAGTATCTAATCTTATTCCTGAAACAGTTTCTATAAATAATGAATAATTTGAATTTGAACTTAATTTTTTGATATATAAGTGATCTATTACCCAATTTGAAAATACACGACTTTTTGTTATCACAGTGTTAATTTTAACTTTTTTATTATTCTCAGATGAGTAAAAATAATTGAGAGATGATTCACGGTATCTCAACACTGCTATTTGAGTTTCTGTTTGAGAAGTTGCCCCTTGCAAAATTGCAAATTCATTCATTAATGGAAGTGCTAAAGCTTCTTTCGTTGAAAAAATACTTATAAAGAAAATTAAAATTGATAAAGAAAAAGAACTCAGTAGTAAATTCATTTGGCCTCCAAAATTTGAAACTATGAAAGCACATATTAAAAATGAGATAAACTAAAGATTTATTAAAGTATTGTTAATTATATTAATAGAATCTTAATTTTAAAATGATTTAATAATTATGGCCATCTATTTTACACCTTCACAAAATTACATTTTGATGTTAATTTTAAGTTAAGATTGTTTAAATATATCTCGTTAATGAAAAAGTTGACTCATTATATAGTATATTACTCTCATTGCAGAAAATTGATTCTTTTTGACTATTGGGAGCAGATATATCATGAATTTTAGATCTAAAATAATTTTAAAATTTGTTTTTCTTTATAATCTTATAATAATTTTTTTATTTTCTACTGTTTCTAAAAGTGAAACTATAAACTTTCCTAATAATTTTAAATGGTGTGTTGCAACGGCTGCCCATCAAATCGAAGGAAATAATATAAATAGTGATCACTATCACTGGGAGATTAGCAAGCCCCACAGAGTTATTTCTAAAAATATTGTTGAAAACCCACTTGCTAATGAAATATTAAAAAATAGTTCTGGAGCTTTTGCATCGGAACCAATTAATTGCTCCATAATTAAAAAAAATAGTGATCCTGATCCCCTTCGTAAAAATACAATTCTTTTTCCTGTTGAGAAAAAGAAAAAAGACAATAGTTTAGTTAGCAATTTTATAGAATTTGGACAGGAGAGTTCAGGAAGTGTAAATACCTCACAAAATAATATGAAAAATAAACATGAAGTTGGTGGAGATGAAGAATCTTTTTATATATGTGAATACTCTGGAGCAGCCGTTGATCATTGGAATAGACTTAAAGAAGATGTAAAACTAATAAAATCTTTAAATGTTCAATGGTATCGATTTTCAATTGAGTGGGCAAAAGTTGAACCACAAAAAGGTGTTTATGATGAATCTGCTATTCAACACTACATTAATGAGGTAAAATTATTGAAAGATTCTGGCATTGAACCACACGTAACTCTATTTCATTTTACGATGCCGCAATGGTTACGACAAGAAGGTGGATGGGAAAGTTATAAATCACCACAATATTTTCGAAAATTTACTAAAAAAATATATAAGGAATTTGCAAAACAAAATATTTATATCCCCGTTTGGTACACATTCAATGAACCTATGGTTCACTTGAGTGCAGGTTATATTGCAGGAGTGCTTCCTCCTGGGCTAAAAGAATCTTCAAAATTTACAATTGCACTTAAGAATTTACTTAGAGCTCATGCGCTCTCCTATCGCGAATTACATTTTTTGGCCTCCCATAAAAAATATAATCAAAATAACATTCGCGTTGGTATTGCTCATCATTTAAGAGTATTTGAACCGCTTGATAATATGTTTTTCGCCAAAAGATTAATTGCGGATTCTGTTTCTTTTTTTATTGATTATGTTTGGAACTGGATGTTTATCGATGCCATTGAAACTGGAAAATTATCTTTAAATACAAAATATTTATCAGATTTAGGAATTCCAGTTCCTCACTTTCTTCAAACTATAAATTATGAAGACACAATTTTAAAAGGTACACAAGATTTTCTTGGATTAAATTATTATTCTCGTGATCGTGTAAATATTAATTTTGATCCCTTAGCGCCAATTTCACTTATTGTAACTCCTGATGCGAAAATCAATGATAAAATTACTGAAATGGGTTGGGAAATTTATCCTGAAGGGTTTTATAAAATATTAAAATCTCTAGACAATCGAATTCAAAATTTTGGAAATAGAAAACTTGCAATAATTATTTCTGAAAGTGGAATAGCAGACTCGACGGATTCTAAAAGAATTTTATTTTTAAAGGAACACTTACAAAACATGAATAAAGCAATTGATGAAGGTGTTAATATAGAAGGATTTTGTTACTGGAGCTTACTTGATAATTTTGAATGGAATTCAGGTTACTATCCTCAATTTGGATTATATTCAGTTGATTTAAAGAATAACTACAAACGAACACTTCGAAACTCAGGTGTGTTTTTCTCACAAGTTTCTAAGAATAACTCATTTGAAAAATAATTACGAATAAGTGTTTCAGAGTAAAAAAAGGAGCAAAATATGAAAATAATTTCATTTGTTTTAAGCATTGTTTTTATAAATCAATTATTAAGTGCTAAAACTATAAATCTTGAATTAAATTCTAAAACACTTGCAGGTCAAGTTGATTCTAAATATTTATCATTTGCAATCGACTCTGCTTATTTACTTGGAATTAATTTTTGGAAAGATGATTCAGAATCTGATGAGGAAGCTTCTCAAAAATTCCATAAATTGGATTTAACAAATAAAAAACTTATAAAATTGACTAAAAACCTAGGACCATCATATTTGCGAATTGGAGGTTCTGATGCTGATGAAATTTATTACAATGTTTTTAAATCCAATGATAAAAAATATCTTAACCACGATCAATTGATCTCTAAAAATTTTAAATCAAGTCTCGAAATTAAAGACTGGGAAAATCTGCAGTACTTTGTAAAAGAAATAAATGGATCTTTAATGTTTACCATTAATGCTGGACCAAGTTCACGAGATGAAAGTAAAAACTGGAATAATCAGAATTTTATTGAACTTTTAAACTTCACAAAAAAAAGAAATGATCCAAAAATTATTTGGGAATTTGGAAACGAAGTAAATGCTTGGTGGTTACGATATGGTTTACTTGAACAACCAACTCCTCTTGCTTATGCAAATGATTATCACTTAGCTCATTCAACATTAAATAAATATAAAAATGATGAATCATTAGCTGGGCCAGCCAGCGCATTTTGGCCATTGGCGGGAGAAAATATACCAGTTTTATCAGATTATACATCAATCGTCGCCCCCGAAATTATCCCTTTAATTTTTAGTGGATTTTTAGAACAATCTAAACTTTATGATTTCCCAGTTGATCTGGTGACTTGGCATTATTATCCTACACAGTCGGATCGCTGTCCGCAACTTGTCGCTGCAACAGAACAAAATTTTTATGATTTATCAACCTATGATGAAGTCAGAAAATGGGCTAATAAAGTAAAAACTGATCGGGATAATAATCGCCCTAAAGCAAATCTTTGGCTTGGTGAATCAGGCCCCGCTCAATGTGGAGGGCAAAAAGGACTCTCTAATACATATTTAAATAGCTTATGGTGGATGGATCATTTGGGATCTGTTGCTTTATTTGATAGTAAAGTTGTTATTCGACAAAGCTTAGTCGGATCAGACTATGGACTCTTAAACGAAGCTGATCTTAAACCTACAGCTGATTATTTTAGTTCTATACTTTGGAAGCAACTAATGGGTGAAAAAGTACTAAAAGTCGAAGGTTTAGATTTACATAATCCTGGCGAAGCAAGAATTTATGCTCATTGCACTCCAAAATCTTCTCCATATTATGAAAAATCAAGTGTGAGCTTTTTATTAATTAATTTATCAATAAATAAAGATTTTGATTTTATTTTACCTGAAAAGATTTTAAATTCAAATTTAACTAGTGCCAGTTGGAATGAATGGATGCTTACAACTGATGGAACTAATGTTTTATCTCAAACGATAAAGTTAAATAATAAAATATTAGTCGTTGATGAGAGTGGAAATTTACCTTCAATGATACCATTGAAAAATACTTATCTTCTTAAAAAATCCATTACCATAAAACCTTTTAATATGGCATTTTTATCATTTAAAGTAGATCCTGAAAAATTTAATTTATGTGAAAATTAAATGTTGGTGATGATAAAAATCAAAATAAACTTTAACTTAGCAAAAAGATTAGAAACCATTAGTATCAAATCTATTAGTAGTAAGAAATAACTGCTCGTGATTATGTCTGATACAATTGCGGAGCAATCAGACTTAAGCATGAGCAGTTATTTAAATGAGCAAATGCTTTTATCTACTGGGAAATCAAGTTCTGTGTATAATTTTATACATTCAGCTTTAGATAAATAATGGTTCACATTATCAAAAGGGTATTGTACTGTTATACTCTGTAATTTAAAATTGACGAAATTATTTATCCAACGTATTGATATACTATTGCAATTACCTATATCAAATGATTGTGTATTTATTTGAAGGTAATTAATTTTATTATGTGTTTTTCTTTTGATCTTATCTATAATTTTTTGATTTTTTAAAAACTGAGTGACATTACATTTATATAAATCATCAAAACTAAAGTCCTTAAATATAAATTCACGAAAACTTGACCTTAAATTTAAAGTTAATATTTGCCCTAGTATATTTTGAAGTCGAGCTGTTATTTTTAATTGAACTGAAGTTGGTTTAAAGTTAATGGATGTATAATATTTAATTTTATCCAAGAGTGGTAATAATAATTTTGCTACATTATTTTCAGCATATTGAATAGCATCTTCATTAAAAATATCCATCTCTGAAAAGTACTTATACTGAAAAGCTATACTATCAATATTCGTTTGAAGTCCAATATTAAGATCTTCTAAATTAGAAACTGTGAATGAAATATTAACACCAAAGTCATTGCAATGACCCTTATTAGATTCACACAATGAATCTGCAACATCTAATTCAGGAAATGGGAGTTCTAAATATGAATCATCTTCCGCCTTTGCAAAAGAAAATAATAAAACGAAAAATAAAACAGTAACCCTATATTTTTTCATAGATAATAATAAAACCATTTAAGTAATATTTAATATATATAATCATATCATGTTTATTTAAATTTAATTGATTTATCTTTATTTATTAAAACACAGTAACTAATAACAATTTTTGTCATAAAATATTAATTATGACTTTAATTTATTGATTAGTTTACACATTTTAGCATTATCTTAACGCAAAAATAACATCCTAATCAGGTTTAAGATGTAACTTCGTCTACATTCAAACAAGTGGAGCTTCCTATACAGATTGCTTGCATGAAAACCATCTAAAATTCATCTAATACTTTAAGTTCATTTATTACTTCATCAAAATTGAAGTTTTCATTTTCTATTGAATGATACTTTAAATCTAGAACTTCGAATTTTCCACTTGGATTAATTCTCAATATTTGTGAATCAGTTAATAATGCCCAATTCCCACTGGTACCTTGAATAATATATTTAGAGGGCTGTTTCGAAAATAAGTTTTTGCCAGTCGATAATTTTAATATTTCCTCTCCGCTACAACTTGCTAGTTCAGATAATAGCGTTGCTGAAATATCATAATGTGAAGTTCGGTGACTGTAATTTAAATCTTTCCTGATTGAATTTGGCCAGTGAATGATTAGTGGAACTTGAGTCTGAGCTTTGCTAAAATTAGAATTATGACCCCAATAATTTTGCTTATTATCATTAAACTCTTCTCCATGGTCGCTAGTAATGAGTATAATAGTTTTATCTAAGAGTCTATTTTGTTTAAGATCTTCAATCACATTTTTAATTAAACTGTCGACATAATTTAAACTTGTTTTATAACGATTAAAAAAGGCAGTCGGATCATATTCATTATTTAATAAAAAATAATTTATGACATCTAAATAGGGTTCAAATTTTATTGGATACCCAGCTGGCACATCATAATTGTGAACTGAATCATAAAATAAAAAGCCAAAAAATTTATTTTTTTTATTTACTCTTGTAAATTTTAGCCATTCATCAGTTATTTCTTGATCACGTTGTGAAGCTGATTGGGCATTTGACTTTAATCTTAAATTTGGAATTTGTGAAAAAACAGTTTGATCAAATTCTGGCATAGTCAATGGAGCACTTGAATAAATTCCGAAATTATAATTTTGGTTTCGAAAGTAATGGATAAGAGCAGGCTCTTGTCTGTCCCAAGCAGATGAGTATTATTAACATCCACTGGGAATTATGAAAACTTATAATTTGTCCATTACCATGAACTAAATAATTAATAACCAATCCATTTATATGAAACTTATAAATCGAAAATATCTTTGCATCAATTATCAGTAGTAATTCCAGTATTGAGATAATAACTGGCAATACAAATCTATTTAGATTTTTAAATTGAAATAAAAAACTTAAGATTAAAATTGGCAAAAAAAGTAATAATCCCATTAACCCAAAATGTCCTATTGTATAAAATATTATAAATAAAAAAGATAAATAGGTTTGTGGAAAATTTTTAGAAAAATAAAAATAAAATGGAGATATCAAAAAAAGACTAACAACAGTAAGTACAAAATAATTAAGAAACCACTTGGTATGTTCAAGATATTTTTCGAATTTCTTCATAATAATATTAATAATAATTATATTTTTATATTTTTGGAATTGTTAAGAGCAAAAAGAAAACCTATTGAAAAACAAATATTATGTAACGTTTCTGCGTCTTCAAAATTAGACTCAAATAAACCACCGAAAAATAAATGAATAATGACAGCAATAGTCCCTAATGCAATAGCTTTTAAAAATGGTTGATTATAAATAGAAGTTTCTCGGTAATATTTAATTGCTGTTTTAAATAAAAACATAATAAAAACTAAATAAAATATCAAACCAACTATACCTGATCCCGCTGCAAATTGTATGAACTGATTATGGGCATGGCTTTTAAAAAATCCAAAAGGAACGCCCATTTTTTGATAATATTGATCAAGATAATAATAATTTTGACCATGACCAACTCCAAAAAGAGGATGTTCTTTTATAATTAACCAATTGGCCTTCCACAAAGTTAATCGTTCACTTTGTGAATCTTGAAATTTAAAAATATCAAAAATTCTTTCTCGAAATGCTGTACTTAAAATTAATAGTCCACTTATTCCTAAAGTCACAAGTAGGCTAATTATTTGCCCTAACTTTCGATGATAAATAAAAGTTATAAACAGTACCCCAATTGCCACTGAAAGCCATGCTCCCCTTGTAAAAGTAAGAAGAAAAGCAATTGCAGAGCTAAATACAGTGAATACAAAATAAATAAATATTTTTTGAGAATAACTTTTAATTTTTGAAGAATAAACAAGAGCAACTCCCCACAACAAACAGATCCATACTCCAAAGCTATGGGCAAAAGTCATTGGATTATCAAAAAATCCAGAGGCTCTTGCTCCACCACTAATTGTGGATAAAGGGTGTAAGCTCGCAGTTCTATCTGGAAGTAACCAATTGATACCCATTATAGAAACAGAGATTGAATATAAACTTAATAATATAATGGGAGTTAAAATAATTAAAAATAAAAAAGATTTTTTCTGATTATCTTTTAATATTAATGATCTGTAATTTGAAATCACAATTGCAGAAACAAAATAACAGGCCGGAATAAACAATATCCACCGCAAATTATCAAAGCTAGCTTTAAAAGGATGAGAAACTTCATTCACAAAATAGCAAACTATTATCCAAAGTGCCCAAAATAATAATAATTTTAGAAGAACTTTTAATTCATGAGGAAAACGAATCAAACTCATTTCTTTTTGTGAATTAAAATATTTAATTTTAAAAAAATAAAAATTAAAACTAAAAATAAATATTGTATGAAAACCATCCATTATGCTGATAGATGAAAGCAATCCTAAAAAGTATAAATAAAGAATATAAATCATATTCTTTATTTATACTTAAGCAAGTTTGTTAATGTAAAGAAGTTTATGAAATGCAAAAATTAAGTTCTAATTTTTTTTCTTATAAGTTGCATTCAATTGACCACAAGCTGCAAAGATATCTCTGCCCATGGTTTTTCTTAATAGCACTTGCGATCCTAAAAATGTTAGTTCCTGCTGAAATGCTTTAACTGTTTCATCTGAAGGTCGATGAAATCCACTGTCTGGATGCTCATTAAAGGGAATAATATTAATTTTGCAAGGTATTGATCGTGTTAACTTGTGAAGAGCCCGAGCCGCTTCTATTGAATCTGTTATTCCCTGCAATAATACATATTCAAAAGTTATTTTTTCTTTTGTTTCTTTATAATATTCTCGACAAGCCGCTAATAGGTCTTTTAATGGGTACTTTTTATTTATTGGCATAACTTGCGAACGAACTTCATCATTGTAGCCATTCAAGCTCACAGCTAATCTTACTTTTGCATGGGCCACTCGCCACATTTCTGGCACTAATCCAGAGGTTGATACTGTGATTTTTTTTCGAGATACGTTCATACCCCAATCACTATGCAATATTTCAATGGCTTTAAAGACTTCATCAGGGTTATCTAATGGTTCTCCCATACCCATAAAAACTATATTTGAAATTCGTTGATCAGGATTTAGTAATAAACTCACTTGCAAAAATTGACCAACAATATCGGCGGCAGTTAACCTCTTTTTTAATTTTTGTTTGGCTGTAAAACAAAATTTACAAGCCATATTGCAACCCACTTCACTAGATATACAAAGAGTTAAGCGATCATCTGAAGGAATCAAAACAGACTCAACAGATTCACCATCACCTACATCAAATAAAAACTTTTGAGTTCCATCAACACTTTTTAAATGTTTTATAACTTTTGGAAGAGATAAATCTATAAAAAGTGGAAGTTCATCCCGAAAGTTTTTTGCTAAATTTGACATTTGTGAAAAATCAAAAGTACGTTTTTCATAGACCCATTTAAACAATTGCTGAGCCCTGAATTTTTCTTTACCCATTCCCTGTAAAATATTTTCCAAATCACTCAATGTTAAACCAAAGAAATTTTGTTTTATTTTTGAAGATAAAACCAATGGTGAGATGGCTATTAAAGGTGATGATACTTCTAAATTTTCCATGGATTCCCTAATAATTAGTTAAAAAATTTTAGTTGGTCATAACACAGCTTTAGAGCCCAAGGGAGGATCTTTTTAAATTTTAATTCATTTTTTTGTTAAACTACGTATTAAAATGGCGCAAAAATTGTCATTCCCTGTCTATATCACTACAGTGGAAATTATTCATGGTCTATGTTAACTTTAGTCATAAACATAAGATTAGACAAATATAAACTTAAAGTCGACTCTGAGGTGATCGTGTTATTATACCAGTTCAAATTTAAATTCAAAAAAATGCCTATAATATCAAGTCTAGTGATTGTTTTTGTAATATTTAATTTAAGTGATTCTGGATTTGCATCATCAGCTTTTGAGCCAAATATAAATCAAGAACTTAAATTTTATGATCAAAAACAACTTGAACAAAATCTTAATTCAAAAATTTTAAATCTTCCAAATTTAACAGTTAATAAAATTACTAAAAAAGGCATTCTAGGCCAATTAAGAAATATAAATAAAGCTTTAGCACTTAGAAATGAATATCTGAGTGAGAGCTTCATTCTAAAGGCTGCTAACACACTTTTGAAAAGTAAAAATCTACAACTTATAGACGAAGTTTATAATATGAATCGCAATGTTGATTCACAGTTTAATAAAAAAGTACTTTGGATAAAATACAGAATTCAACAATGGGCTAGTGGCGACTTAAACTCTTTTCAAGATTCAGTTTTAAATTATTTAAAAAATGAATTTAAAGTAGCCTTTAAAACCATTGCCTTCAACCAATTACCTGAAGGATATTTCGGCAATCTCAATCATTATTCTATTCGAAGATCTATTGAAAAATTAGTAAAAACCTACCCTAGTGAAGAGCAATATTATGCTCAAATTGGAAATTTAAATTGGGATCGATTAGAAATTAATTTTCTTGGGCATTGGAATAATACTGAGCATGTATTTGCCCTAGACATTCCTGGAACAAGCGATGCACTTCATTTTGCTATGTTAGTAAAACTCAATTTAAAATTTGAAAATTTAAATTATAATAATTTTTTGACTCCACAAATAATAAATATACGTCAGACACTTGCTCCAGCTAAAATTCAAGATGGCTTCTTTACTACTCCAATAGAATTAAAAGAAATTCTTGCAACTTCTATAAATCAAAATGTTGGACTACTTGATCCTGTTTTTAAAATTACACCAAGTAAAATTGTAATTTTGAAAATAAAAACACCTGCTGACGATCCACCAACTGATATTGATATGAGTATTACTGATGATCGAACAACCGTTCGAATTTTTGATGACAAACAACAAGAAGTTTTTGAAAAACCAATCCAATTGATATTAGTTAATGAAACCAAAGTAGATCAAGTTTATGCTGGAAATTTTTTACTAAATAAATCACAAAAAATAAGAATCCAATTAAAAAGAACTTACGCAGACCAAAGCTATGAACTAAAAATCTCTACTGACTCAAAAGAGTGGCTAGGTAAATTCACAGTAAACTTATTGTAGTTTAATTATTCATCAAAAGAATGAATGTAGTCTTGCAATTCAGTTATTCCACAGGGGACACAGCCCACTTTGCCAACCACGACTCCTGCTGCAAAATTTGCTAAGACACAGGATTCTTCAATGCTCCACCCCGCTGCCATACCTAATGAGATAGCTGCAATGACTGTATCGCCAGCTCCTGTCACATCAAAAACTTGTCGTGCATAGGTAGGAACTTGAATTTCTTCGTTGTTAGAAAAAATACTCATTCCCTCTTTACCTTGTGTTAGAATGACGTATTCTGATTTTACTTTTGCTCTTAAAAGCTCACCCACTTCTTTTATGCTTTTTTTATGAAGCTTAAAATCTTCGTAAGTCATTCCAACTAAGGAGAGTGATTCATCAAAATTTGGTTTAATTAAATCTACTCCCTCATAAATAGATGCTGGGTTAGTACGATGGGGATCCATCAATACTTTTTTATTTTTTGAGTGAGCAATTTGTATTACATTTTCGATTATCTTGCGACCAATCACTCCCTTTGCATAGTCTTGTAATATAACAATATCAGTTTGTTCCATAGCATTTTGTACTTGAGCAATCACTTTTGTTGCTACCACCTCATCCAAGAAGTGTCTCAATTCATAATCGACTCTCACCAAATGATGGTGCTGAGCCATGATCCTTGTTTTTCGTGTTGTGGGACGATTTTGATCAACGACTAAAAAATCACTTTCTACCTTATTAAGTTTTAAAAGTTGACGTAAACTTTCAGCGCCACTGTCTTGCCCTACTACCGAAATTAATATGGGATACCCTCCAAGGCTTGAAATATTTTGCGCTACGTTTCCAGATAATCCCAAGCGTGAATCTTCAGCTTCAACATCAAGTACTGGCACTGGCGCTTCCGGAGAAATTCGACGCACCTGACCCATCACATATTCATCCAAACCAATATCACCAATAATCATCACACGTTTATTTTCTAGAGAGGGAAGTTGTTTGATAATTTTGTTTTTCAAATCATTAGTTGCTGTTTTTTTTGCCATACAAATTTTATACTCCATCGAACATGCGTTAGAAAACTTTTCTCGACAAATAGGTCTCTTTACTTTTTAATTATAAATATCAACCTTTTGCAAAGGATATTTTAACATGAGTTATAATTTAGATAATACACCAGAACATTTAAAGGGTCCGCTTTTTCAAAATGCTTTGCAAGCAATTGATGAAGCTGGAACTTTAATGAAGATCGATCCCAATATTCTTGCGCGACTAAAATCTCCGCGCCGATGTATTGTGGTGAGTGTACCCGTTCGGATGGATGATCAGTCTGTTCAAGTTTTTACAGGTTATAGAGTGCAATACAATACAACTCTTGGGCCTTATAAAGGTGGTATTCGTTATCATCAAAAAGTGGACCTCTCAGAGGTTGTTGGCCTTGCAGCTTTAATGACTTTTAAAAACTCAGTATTAGGTCTTCCCTATGGAGGAGCAAAAGGGGGTGTGACTGTTGACCCTACTAAATTATCCCGCACAGAAAAACAAAATTTAACTCGTAGATACACTTCAGAAATTTCACAATTTATAGGACCTGCTAAAGATATTCCAGCTCCAGATGTTGGAACTGATCCGCAAACAATGGCATGGTTAATGGATACATATTCACAAGAGCAAGGGGGATTCACACAACCTGGAGTTGTCACTGGAAAACCAATTGAAATTGGGGGTTCGCTAGGTCGTACAGGAGCTACAGGACTTGGTGTTGTGTACATCACAGAACGTGCTTTTGAAGTCCAAGGTAAAACTATTAAAGGCTCTTCATTAGGAATTCAAGGATTTGGGAATGTTGGTTCCCATGCCGCACTTTATGCTTTTGAACGTGGAGCAAAAGTTGTTGCCGTAACTGATCTTGATGGAGGTTGCTTTAATGGTGATGGTTTAAATATTCCTTCCTTAATCGAACACTTCAAACAAAATAAAACACTTCGAGGCTTTAAAGGCGCAAAGGATATTCAAAATAATGAACTTATAACAATGCCATTAGATGCATTATTACCCTGTGCACTTGAGGGCGTTATCGATGTAAAAAACGCAGCTTCAGTTGGTGCTAAAATGATTGTTGAAGGAGCTAATGGACCTGTAACAATTGATGCCACAAAATTATTGCATGATCGTGGAGTATTTATTGTTCCTGATATTATTGCCAATGGTGGTGGTGTTATTGTATCTTACTTTGAATGGGTTCAAGATATAATGTCTTTTTTCTGGGAAGAAGATGATATCAATGGAAAATTAAAATCAATTATCACAAAAGCATTCAATACAACTTGGGACACAGCTAAAGAAAAAAAAGTCGATATGCGTTCTGCAGCTATGGGTGTTGCGGTTAAAAGATTAGAAAAAGCAATGTTGCTAAGAGGATTATATCCTCGATGATTTCAAAACCAACGAACTCTTCTTTATCATCTTCGGCAATTTTATTTTGCTCGACACTTAAAAAACCGTGGTTGTTTTTACCAGCCCCTTTTGCACACAAATTAGCAGCAGTTGCATTGCCAATTGCCGCTCAATTTGGAAAGTGGGCCTATGGACACTCAAAACAACAAGTAACTCCAGTTTGGAAAAGTTTGCAGTGGCAAAATATATTGTTTAAAAATCCCCTTGGTGTAGCAGGAGGAGTTGATAAAGAAGGTTCGCAACTCATTCACTGGGAAAATCTTGGTGCTGGTTTTATGGAGGTGGGAACAGTCACACCAAAGCCACAATCTGCAAACCCTGGGATAATAATTGGAAGAGATAATTTACAAAAAGCACTCTGGAATAAGATGGGTTTTCCAAATTTAGGTATTCAAGCTTTAAAAGATAATCTAAATTCGTTAGAAGGAAAAATTAATTTTCCTCTTTTTATAAATATCGGAAAAAATCGCGATACTAAAAATGAAGATGCAATTCATGATTATATTTATTGTGTGCGGGAATTAGCCAAAGTAAAATTAGCTAATATTTTTGTAATCAATATCTCTAGTCCTAACACCAAGGGACTTCGAGACCTACAAACTAAAGAGTCTGTCAGTGAATTATTAAAATCTGTTCGTCAAACAGCTGGTTTTGAAAAAAAATTACTTTTAAAATTAAGTCCAGATCTCAATGAACATGAACTAAAAAATATATTAGATGTTTGCTTGAATGATGGAGCAGACGGAGTTGTTTTAACAAATACTACCCTACAACGCCCCATTGATTTACCTTTTTCAACTGAAGAAGGTGGCATATCAGGTGAACCCTTAAAAAAGATATCTCGTGATTTTTTAATTAAAACAGTTAGCCATGTTCGAGGAGATGAGAATAAAAATAAACATTTTTTAATTGTTTCGGTAGGTGGTGTAACTGACTTGAATGAAGTGCAATGGCGTCTCAATCAAGGAGCAGATCTAGTAGAAACCTATTCTGCATTAATTTTTGATGGACCTTTTTTCTTTAAGAAAGCAGCAAATTACCAATGGCAATAGTACATAAAAATAAAAAACTATGGATTCCCGTTGTTGCTGGGCTTCTCAAAAGAGGAAAACAAATTTTGGTTGGTCAGCGCCCAGAAAACCACAGTTTGGCGGGCCAATGGGAGTTTCCAGGTGGTAAAATTGAACTTGGTGAATCGCCTGAATATGCCTTAGCCCGTGAGCTCAAAGAAGAGTTAGATATAGAAGCTGAAATTGGAGAATTGAAATTAGCGATTACTCATTCTTACGAAGATGTTGGAATTGTCATTTTATATTATGAAGTTTCTTACTGGAAAGGTGAACCCAAAAATATTCATCATCATAGTCTTGAATGGATCTATCCTGAAGAATTGAGAAGTCGAACAATTCCTGAAGCTAATCGAAAAGCCTTGGATCGAATATTAAATATTTTAAGTTAATACTTTTAAATGAAAATAACGGCGCATGAATTTGTCTCGCATAAAATCGCGAAGCAATCAGACTTAATCATGAGCAGTTATTTCTATAAAATGAATAAATGATGATGAAGAGGTCAAGAATAAATGAAGAAGCTAGCCATCATTACTCTAAATTGGAACTCTGAAGTTGAAAAACTTATTCATTTAACTAAAGATTCATTCCAACTCAAAATTTTTATAGCTACTAATTCATCATTTAATTTCACTGATGATAAAATTGAAATTTTACAATTTATTAATTTAGAAAACACATTGAGTATTTTTAAAATATTACCAGTATTAATTTTCCATGAAATAGAAAAAGTTCATTTTATTAATACGCCTAATAAAACAAAGAAAGAAAAATACCAAGTTCAGATACTCAAATCAATTTTAAAATCTTTTCCACTTATTTCATGGACAGAAAGTTCTACATTTTTGAACTCAAGTCTTAATTTAAATCAAAACGAAAATCAAAATCAATGTTTAATCCAGCAATCTAATTATGTTGATGCAAATGAAAATGAAAATGGAAATGAAAATCAAATCCTTATACCATTAGAGCTTAGCAAGTGGCAGGTGGATCAAAACTATTACTTTTTAAAGCTTTTAGAAGCCAATAAAATTTTTGAAAGTGAAGTTTCTCATTCAGCAAAGTATACTTTTTTTATTCAAGGATGGGGAAACTTTAAGCTAAATCAAAAAAATATTTGGAGATCAAATTTTAAAAATTATTTAAATCAAATTTATTTTTATCTAACTCCCAAAACAATTAAAAATAAAATTGGGATATTCGTGATCGCTGGCTTAAACTCAAATTTGTATTCCGAATTGGAACTTATTAATTGGGTACAAAAAAACTATTATATCTTAGCTGATGAAAACCAATTGCAAAACTTGCAAGGACCATGGAAAAAAAATAAAAATATTTTTGTAATCAATAATAAAATGAGTATTAATAATTTTGTAGACTTTTTTAAAACTCTTGATTTTTTACGTTCAAATAACTTCCAACCTCAATCTACTTACCAAACTTTAAAAGACTATTTTGACAATCAAACAATTCGAACGATTTTTAATATTTAGTTTTAAAAATTCTTTATTTAATTAAACTTGATCCAATTATTCTACGGTAATCGTCAAACACCCCGTATTATGACCTTGATTTTATTATTTGAATTGTTGATAATTTTGAAATGAAAACTTTAAATCTAGTTTATTTTAGTTTACTTACTTTAACTACATTAAATTTGTTTGCGAAAACAAATTCTTATTTTACCATGACTGGTGATCGAGTAATGATTAACCTTCAGTCTGGCTATCCACTAGATCCCCAGGGAGATGATGATGGTCGAAGGTTATTTAATTCAATCAATAATCCACCAGAAAATTCAATTATGGGTAAAGGTAAAAAAATATTGGCTGGTGATGCTTTATCAATAATTGTAGCTGATCGTGGAGCTGGAAAATTTAATGGGACAATTATGATTACAAAAGATTCTGATACAGATATTAATTTCATTAATAAAACTACTCACCTCCATTGGACAAATGAAAGAGCCGCTACCTTATTTAAACAATTTGAACCCAATAATGATTTAGAATCTAAGCATCCTTTTTTTGAATACAACTCTACTGCAAATAAATTAAAAATTCATGCCGATGAAAGTAATTTTATTTTAGAATATAGTGAAGATAACTAATATGGAGTGTTTTAAAAATCGCCCCCAACAAACAAAAAAAATAACGGCACAGGATTTTGTCTCGTAAAATCGCGAAGCGATCAGACTTAATCATGAGCAGTTATTATTAAAATGCAAACTTTAGTTTGGGTTTTAATAATTCGGGGTGATTGAAAATCGCCCCCAACAAACAAGAAAATAACGGCGCATGATTATGTCTGATATAATCGCGAAGCGATCAGACTTAATCATGAGCCGTTATTTTAATTTGTATTTTTTTTATAAATATCAAAAACAAATTTTGCACCATTATAGTGTTGTTCTGCTGTAAATAAAATTCTAGTTGTCAACATTTCAAGCCTTAGAGAAGCCTTTTTAAATCTATTAAAACTCCAGGTCAGAGGCTTAACTGGAATTATGTAAGGGTTTTCGTGAACAATATTTTTCCAAAGATACTTAACATCTTCATCCATCCAAACATCCATTGTGACTTTTTTATAATAATAACCTAAAACTTCATTTATAAAAATTGGAAAATTTAACCCATTTATATTTGAATAATTTTTTCTTAGTAACTCATTCGCAATGAATACACCTCCAAAAAAATGATAGTTATTATAATAAAATTCTGTATCTTCATTTAATATTTTTTTGTACCTCTTTTTTAAATTACTAAATTTAAATTGATAATATTTATTTGACTCTAATCCCGCAAGAGACCCAGGTGCAAAGTAGCCAAAATAAAAATTTTCAAACAAATTATTTAATAATTCTAAGACAGGATTTAGCTCAGACTTTGCATATAAAGAATTACAGCACTCATCATGAAAAAATACACTAATAACTCGTAAAGCCTGGAAAGGATTATTATTAACTTTCGACATTACATCATTCCAAAGCATATTATCTTTGAACTCTTTAGAAAAAACTAAGTCATCTTCACTAACACGGTTATTTATTTGTCGCTGGTATGCTAATAAGTAAAAATTTATACTATTTTTAAGAAAAACTTCATCACGAATTAATTGATCTGAAATATAATTTATTAACCCCTCATTTGAAGAATGAATACACTCAGGATCATTATTGTAACAATTAGTTCCGTTCTCATATTCATTGTCTTCAGAGCCATTGTTTGAATCATCAATACCAAAAAATAATATAGACTTTAAAAAAGTAATAGCTTCAATTGATTTAGCTTTATTGGGAGTAAAAACAGGTAATTTTTCAATAGTATTGATAACATTATTTATTAAATCTACAGGTGTATTATTACTTTTAACTTTAAATGAAAGACTTTTTGCAATAGAATCCATTCCATAATTAAAAATAATTTCTTGAAGAGAAACCTTTTGTTCATGACTTAATTCATAATTATCAAGTTGGTTATAAATTTCATATTTGTAATTCAAAGTATTAATGGTATTCAATTCACATACAGCTTTTAAAAAGAAAAAAGCTGGTTCACCCTTTAGCCCCTCGCGCTTAATAATTTGATATAAAAAATCTTGGATTCCAACTAAATTGGGAACAATTGGTTTTTCAAATTTATCAAAATAAGTATTTTGTGTTGTTAAATTTCGACTAACAGATTTAGATATAAAAACTGAATCAGAAAAAAGATTCGAATCATTTGCAATCAAAATTTTCTGATAAATAACAAGTATAATAAAAATAATAAATTTAATTTTTTTAATCATAATTTATTTTTAATAATAAATTAGCCATTGTAAAGCAAAATTTAAATTCTATCTCTCGTATTATGAATTCTAATTGCTTCGCAATTGCATCAGACATAATTACGAATAGTTGTTTTTAGTTTATTCAACTTTCACTTTTATTCCTTTGAATATGTATTCCAATTTGGGATTTTTCAAAATTATATTCAATAAATTTAAGATATTCATTAGGAAGTTCATTATCCGCAAAAATTGCACCTTCAGGACATTCAGGCTCACAAAGTGTACATTCAATGCACTCATCAGGATGGATAACCAAGATATCCTTAACTTCATAAAACGCATCAGTTGGACAAACTTTTATGCAAAATCTAGGTTCACACTTATTACATTTTTCTGTTACAATAAAAGCCAAAATTAACTCCCCGCAAATTCAATAAATATTTTACAATTAACCACACCAGTTTTTTGGTTCAATAAAAGTTAAAGAAGAATCACCACTTTTTTCCAATGAATTCTTAAGTGATTCATGGACTACAATTGCATTTGAGACCTCTTGCAATCGAAAAATGAGTGAAGCTGGTTTAAAATTGCTTTTAAATACAATAGAAGAAAAATCAGACCCTTCAACCCCAAAACCTAAATGTTTATAACTTTTGTATTTAGACTTATTTAAATCCAAGGCACACTCATTATTCAACAAATTAAACGCAACATAATCACAATTTTTCTCGTGCGTTAAACTATTTAAAATTTCTACTTGGAAATATTCTATATTTTGAATATTTAAATCATTTATTACTTTTTGAATTTTTTTTGAAATAATTGGAACTGGAACTTTCCAATAATCAACAAGAATACTTCCTGGTCTCATTTTGGCAGACAATTGGATAGGTGATTGAGGTTTCGGAATTAATGATTTTCCTGAGCACCAACTTCGATAGGGGTCATCATTTATTGAGTATAGAAGAGCCTTAAACCCATTTGATGGAGATTGCGATTCCATCATAAAATATAAATCTTTATTATCTTGTTCAAGGCTCTTCATTAAAAAATACAATTTTACTTATTTTTTTTAAAATTAATCACTGACATCACAAACTCTGTCTCATCATCATTTAAATTTATTAAAGATGATTTATCCATCACGCCTATTGGACTTCCGCTCACTAAGTCAGATTGACTTTGTGAATCTCGACTACCAATAATAGCTTGAGTTTCACTATCTTTAACTAATAAGTAATGGTAAAAAGATTGAATTACTTTTTTACCATTTTTGTAATGAGCAACTGAAGGTTGTAATTCAACAGTTACATTTTTATTATTCAATACCCCATTACATGTTAATATTTCAGAGTCACTGTTAATATCTTTATCTAGATCTACATAAGAAATTTCACCTTGTATAGTACATATTGATGTTGGAAACTGTTCAACATCATCAGTTAATTTCAAATACATTACGTCTGCTGTTATTTTATATTTATTCTTATTTACTTTCGTTTTTACAGAAAGTGCTTTGAAACTATTTTGAGTTGATGGTAAAAACTTTACAACTCCATTTTTATCCTTAATAAATTTCATAGAGTGAGCAGAAAAACCTATCATTGTAGATAAAATTATAAAAAATATTGATCTCATTTAACCTCCATTAGTTGTTAATTTGTTATTTCAGTTTATTTAATATTAACTTTTGTTCAACTTAATATTTTAAAATCCAAACTAAAGTAATAAACTAAAATATAATCAGGTTTTGAAATCTTATTCACATTTATATAGAGCTTCTTTGGTCCCATCTTCATCACTCTTACTAAAACGTATATATTTTTGCTTCTTTAAGTTTAACGGATCTCTAGCATCGCTTGGTTCAAAATTAACTAAAAAACTTTTAATTTCTTCTTCAACTCCTGAACTAAATTCGCCAAATAAACTATCACCTTGTGCTTCTATTTCCATAGGAAAATTAATATTTGAAAATTTTATTGTTACAGGCCCTTGGTTTCCTGAGAACTCTTTACCTTTACAAACAATAAATTTTCCCTTTTTTTCAAAATAACTATCTTCAGTATATGTGTAATCTATTTTTCTATCAGAAAGAGTTAGCTTAGCTGGGGATTGTAATTTTGAACACGTAAGAACTAAATCATTCATTTTATCACATTCTAATTTCGCAAAACCCATTGAACTTTGAAAAACTAATAACAATACAGCACTACTTATAATTTTTTTCATTTTAATTCTCCTAATTTTTAATCTTTAACCCATTTGCAGATTTTGCTGTCTACTTTATTGGACTAAAGAATTTATTGTTGCGCTGAGTATAACTCTTTTTTGTATAAAATGATACCTTGAAACAAAAATCATAAAAAATATTATAAACTAAGAAAAATAATACACGAGTGTCATTTTTTTATACAACTCATATAGGAATATTTTATTATAGTGTATACCTAAAAGGTAATCATATTTTAGTTTTAACATTTTGTAATGTATTGCAATTACAAAATCCTCATGGAAGAGTTTGCCCAGATTTCAATTATGAAATCCTTTTGAAAGGAAAGACAATGAAGAGTACAAGATTTTTAGGTTTACTTATGTTTTCATTTTTTTTAATTTTTAACACATTTGATTCTAGTGCGAATGCTTCGCTTGAAATGAGAACAAAATTTAGTAAAGTGAATAATGCTACAGATAATGAATATAATTGCGATGATATATGGGCTGAGATTTTAAGTAATGTGAAAATTGGCGAAAAAACAAAATATCAGAATATTGAGACATTTGAATCTGAAAACGGAGTCATCGAATTAAAAAGAGAAGAAAGCACTGCAGAAATTTTAAATGCTTCTAACGAAAAGATTTCTTCTAAAATTATAATCACTCAATTCTTTCCTGAAGCAAAAACTACAGAAAAAATTGTAGATTTTAGTAAAGCTCAATTTTGTGACGATTCAATAGATGAAAAAGAATTTGCAACTTCAGAGCAAGTTGTTACTTATGAAGAAATTACTGTGCCAGCTGGTAAATTTAATTCAAGTCATATTTTTGAAACATTCACAAGCGCAGGATTAGACTATAAATTAGAACCAGTAAAATCCGGTGACTCAATTGAAGTTTGGCTTAAAGAAATATCAAATCTGGACAGTCTTATGTTAAAAGAAATAACTATAAAATCTGGAATTTTAAATAACCAAGTTGGTAAATTTAAATCAGAAGTTATTCTTTTATCAATTACACAATAAGAAATTTTCTAATAAATTATTTTATTATATCCAATCAATTAATAATAATTAGATATTTCAACTGAGACGTGCTAATAAAGCCGTCTCAGAATTAATCTTGTAAAATAGTTAAGGGAAATAATTGAATTCCAATTTGATATACCTCTGTACAATTACCATCAGTTAAAATTTTAGTTATTTCGTTTATTGCAATTTCTAATTTTTTTTTCGCTTCATGAATTTTATCTGGATTTACAGCTAATGTTGTACCATTTATTAATCTCTTAGCCATATCAATTTCAGATTGATTATTATTCATGAGTTCAATTGCTTTTTTCATAAACTGAGAATGAAAACTTCTTATTATTGAATTTGATTGTTTTATTGAATATCTAAGATGCTTATTTTTCTTTTTTAATTGTCCATTCTTTTCAACTAAATACCCCTTCTGAAGTAAAAATGAAATTGCTTCCGTTACTTCTATTTTTTTTAAATTTAACTTTTTAGCGATCCATCCAATGTCTGATTTAAAATTTTGACAAGTTGTTAAATCAAGTAGTGCAATGAAATACCATTTGCTCCAAAGCTGAACATCTTTATCTGATACATAATGAGTATTATTAAATCGAGTTAAATCAGCTTCATAAGGTTTAATTTCATTTTCAAAATAGAATAAATTTGACTGCAAGTAAGAGCTATTTTTTGATATTTTAGAAACTGCAATTGATTTTAACAACATTGAAATACTTAGTGGATCCATTTCTAATTTTGAGCAAATTGAACTAATTCTTGAAGGAGGTATTGGTTTTTTTCCATTAAAAATAAATGAAATATAAGACGGACTTATTTTGAGTTGTTTTGCTAAATATCTCAATGAAAAATGATTATTATGCTCTTGTTTTTTTAAAAGAAATTTAGTCAGTATTTCGTGGGGTTTCATTTTGATCCTCTGAAATATATTTTATCAATGGTAGTACAATATTTAAATGCGCTGAATTTATATTTTTATTCACACCTTCATTGAGAAAAGATTTATCTGAAATTAAGTAATATTTTATTCCTTGATTATCATATTTAATAGATATTTGCTCAGACTGTAATTGAGAGGACGATTCAACTCTTGCTTCAATTATTTTTTTTAAATACTCTTTTTTAGATTTAAATAATTTAAGCTCAGGAATTGTATCATCAGGAGACTTGTCATTCTCCCCCCATAAAGTAGCAATACTTAACATAATGAATTTTGCAGAAAACGCGACATCGCTTCCTCCTCCATTTGTCGTAGTCGAACCTCCTTCTGAATCACTTCCATTACCACCACCACCTAGTGCAATTTGCAATTTAGGAATATATTTTTCAATCATATCATAATCTTCACAGTGGCTACTGAGCCAAATAAAAGCTAAAGTCAGTTCATAATTTTCATCATACGAACTTAATCCAACAGCTCGTGCAAGCTCATGAAAAGAAATATAAGGTACCATTTTACTTCTCAACCAACTGTATGAAGATTCTAAATCGATTGCCTCATTAATCGTAACTAAATTAGCTTGTGTAACAGCCCAATCTCTTGAAAAATCTCCTGCAGTAATTAATTGATTTCCATTAGAATTTAACCTCCAACTAATTTTTTTTGTTTTTTCTAAAAGATCAATTAAGTTTATATTTCCTATCTGATCAATCTTACAATTCTCTCTTATCTCTCGAACTAATTGTGTTGATTTATGAAGAAAAAAAGATTGTACATGTACAGGCACATATTCTGTATTTAGATTTAAAGGTGTAAACTTAGATTCATTTGAAAACGAAATATTCTTATTTAATACAAATATTAAAATAATATATAATTTAAGTTTCATCAATTTCCTCATTTAAACTATCTTTAACTTTCAAACTGATGCAAATAATTAAAGGGAAGGTAAATCTTCCATCCCTATTAATCATTAAATAGTACATTTGGGGTTAACTTTAACGTAATTTTAAGAATTAAAAAACTGTAGAGTTTTATACATACAAGCGATAAAAGTCACATGACTCAAAAGACATTTCATTTCAATCATTTATAAATTTACTCAACTTTATTTTTTCGACCTAACTAATGAGATAAATCTATCATATATAAAAATGAACTCGTGCTAGGTGTTGAAATCGTCTTTTCTTTATCAATTTCTTTTGACACAAAATACAACCGATTCAATTTTGGAATAACATCAATTGAGTAACTTCCATCTTGCTTTCCATTAACTTTTATTGGAGGTCTGCCATCAACTGGAATAAATAAAAGTTCTGATAATTTAGTATTTGGAATTGGAAAATAAATTGAAAATCCGACTTCTGTCGATTTTATACCGTAAGGACTACCATACGGGTTTTCACTTTGAAACTGATTAATTAAGCTACATTCATTGGAGTCAACATTAATATCATAAACATGATAAATCTTTAATTTTTCATCATAGGTAAGTGCATATATCGATTTTCCATCTTTTGGATTTATAAAATATCTAAATTTTTCTTTAATATTTGTACATATCTTTTCACTCACTTTCGTTTCCAAGTCTAAACGAATTGGAAATGAATTCCCACTATCACCAGAAATCGCAAATAATTTATTATTTAAAATTTCCATTTTCCAACTGCAATTTAACGGTTCAAATAAATTCGTAGTTGGAGGAATTCTTATTTGATAACTATGAAAATTGTAAAGACAAGTATCTGCATTTATTGGATCGTAAGTTAAATCAGCTGAATTGAATAGTTTTTTTGTATTAGCAGAAGCAAAATTCCAAAAATCAGTCAATCTCAAGTCTGGTTTGTCTATTTTATCTAGCATAAAATATTTCCGATTTGATGAAATCCAACTTACGAATTCACCACCATTTGAAATTTGAGTCCCAATTCCCGATTCTAAATCAATCATAAATATTTTTGTTACGCTATTGCACTCAGCATATACTAAAACTTTAGTTTCATTTTCGAGAGGTTCAAAAAATGTTGCCCTCATTAAACATTTTTCATTTGATGCTAACTTTACATTAAGATTTTTTGATTCACCTGTGTTGATATCATATATAATCAATCTATTATTTGCGTCTTCAAAAAAAATAGACGGAGATATCAGTAGTTTATTTTTTTCTTTTAATAATTTAAAATTAAAATATTCATTAGTTGAAAATATAGTTTTTAAGTATTGAAATTTTGCATCAAAAGCCATTAACTCAGTATTAACTTTACAGCAACTATCTATTACATTATTTACAATATTAAGATATAAGAACCCTTGACTATCAAATTGAAAATCACCTTTAAAAGGAAAATCATTCCTTGAAATATAAGAAAAATTTTTACTATTAAATAAATGAAGGGTTTGATATCCTTCTTTTGAAGAAATAGATTTATCAACATGATTTAAATGCATCATTTGTATATCATCGGTTAAAGAGCCCATCATAAAGGGAACAACAATCTTATCTTCCCCAAATACTGTTTTATTTAAATCATTAAATAAGTTTTTAACACCATCCCTTAAAAAAGAAAAACTTTGCTCTACTGTTTGTTGATAAAGATGAAAATTTGTAGATCCGATTGAATTTACAAAAAACAAATCGCCTGTTGTTTTATTAGTGAAAAAAACAGAAGTTTGATAATCTGATATTTTTTGTAAATTCCAAAGTGAAACATCTAATGAACCTCCAATCACACAAGTTAAGTTCTTGGAACTGGTATCTTTAATTGCTAGAGAATTTTCAATTTCTCCTTTAAACATTCCATTTTCATCTTTGGTAGTAAAATCAATTTTAAACTTCAAATTGCTAGAACCATATGTAACTTGGTCAATGCTTATAAGTCGACTAGTTTCAAATTCAATAAGATTTTTTGGAGTTGAATATATTCGGGCTAAAGCTAATTTTTTAGAATAATCATAATGAGTAATAATCTCAATTGATGGATTTTGAAAATCATCACGACAAAGTGCTTCAGCTAGTTGAGTTGGAATTTCGTTAGCTTTTCCAAATTGTTTTGTAAACAAACTATTTTTAATCACAACAAATTCACTCTGAAAAGGTGAATACTTTAAATCTTTTTTGCTAGATTGATCAATTAACCGATTACATTTGTTAAATCTGTTAGAAAAAATTGATATTACATCATCTTGTATTTTTAAGTATTCTATAGGAGAGGGTTTCGCTTCGCAATAAAAATTAGGTGTATAACGATTATAAATTTCATCTGGTTTGCCTTCATACCCACTTCCATTTCCAGAGTTTTCTCTTTGAAGACCTTCTAAGGAACTAAACGAAACTTGTGAGTCAAGATTAAAACCCTTTCCACAATTTTGAAACAACAAAATAAGAAGTAAAAAGCCAAAAACAATGATTACTTTACTCACTACTTTAAATATTTTTCTGTGTAATAAATTAAAATTATTCATCTTAATATATAGTAACACATTTTCTTGTTTAATTAAAAATTTATTTTTCTTTATTGTCTTGTTTTGAGAATACAAACAAAAATTTAGGTTTTCAAATAACTGCTCATGATTAAGTCTGATCGCATCGCGATTGTATGCGAGACAAAATCATGCGCCGTTATTTTCCTGTTTGTTGGGGGCGACTTTCAATCACTCCGTATTATGAAAATCCAACTTATGTTTCTGTGTGAAACAATAGATCGATCTAGCGATCAAACGTAATTATAAACAACTATTATTTGAATATATATTTTTTTCGATTAACCGTTGTGATGTTAAAAATCTTTTTTCAAAAATACTTCTAACAAGTTTGGTTAAAGGGTTTCTTGCTCCAAAGGGTCTATATGTAAAGTATTGCTCGTTATTGAAAGCATCAAAATGGCAAGTGTATGGAGCAACTTTAATTTCACCTCTATTTAACAAAATTTTTAAGACAGCAGAACATGCAACTGCAGCACTCATTTCTATACCCAATGCCAAAGAGGGTAATTTCTTATTTGCAATTTGCAGTCCGTCTTCTTGAATTAAATCTCCAATAGCCTTCATCCTTGGACTCACTCCTACAAGAAATCTTATAATATGTTGTTCCACACTCTCTTCGTCCTTCCAACCAAAATACTCACGAGGACTCATTCCTTTTGATGTAAATATCAAAAGAGATGTCGTCATTCCAATTGGCGCGGCTGTCACTATTGGTATATTATTGTTGTAGCAATAATCAAATATTAATTTTCTTAATGGAGTCGCATAAAGATCTAGACTATCTAAGTAAAGATCTGCACCTTTTAGAAATTCTATATAATTAAGTTTATTGATGCCTTCTGGAAAAATATTTAATTCAGCATTTGGATTAATATCATGGATATGCTTTTCCATGACTGAAATTTTTGACTCACCTATAGTCTTTAAACTTGCTCCATATTGACGATTAAAATTTGACAGATCAAAACTATCCAAATCAGAGATATTAAATTTAGCAAATCCTAGTCTTGATAAAGTGATCAGATAACTTCCTCCCACTCCTCCAAGTCCTCCAATAGCAATTCTTTTTTTGCTAATTTCACTTTGCTCTTTTGTCGTAACCCAACCAATGTTTCTTTGAAAAGCTGTTTCATATTTAAATGATGTCATAATTCCTCCTATTATTTATTTCTTAAAACTTAATTCGTTTCCATGTATTTAATAATATGTTGAGTTTATGAAAATGTATTGTAACAAATAATCATCCATTTATTTTAATTTATTCATAATATTAGTACCTTATTACAATTGTTTCAAATTGATAAACTTCCTACCTAGGTGTGAGATTCAAAAAATAACTTGGGAATATGTCAGATTTAATCGAAACAGTTATAAGATTTTATCACCAGAATTTTTTGAGAGACTTTTATAATCGATATGTTAAAATTAAAATAACAGGACCTTTATATGAATGTTGAAAACAATCTTATTCAAATTGAAAAACTAACTCAGACCGGAATTCGTTCTCAAGCCTTACAATTAATTCATTTGTTGCTTCAAAGTAAACCAAAGCGAGAGTACTTAGTTAGATTAGCCAATTTTTCAAATCGAAATAATTCCTACGTCTTGGCGATGAGAATTCTCTATCCTATTATCAAAGTTCAAAATCAATTATCAAATATTACTCCAACATTTTTAGAGATAAATACTTATGCGACTTCCCTGATTTGGATAGGCTCTTTTAATGAAGCTGAACACTATTTAAATCAAATTTCAGATTTTCATCCCAGTTGGTTGACAAAAGCTTTTTTACATTTAGGTCGATGGGAATATAAAAAAGCCTTACCTTATTTAAAAAAGTATATTCATTCTCCAGAATTAACCAATTACCAAAGACTTGTTGGTGAAATTAATTTGTTATCAGTTTATGTTGGACTTCGTTTAGAACATGATGCAATTAAACTCTTTAATAAATTACAAAAAAATCTAATCGAAAATGAACATCATCTTCTATTAGGAAATAGTCATGAACTTATAGGACAACTCTACTATTTCAAATTGGCTTTTACTGAAGCTGAATACCATCTACAGTGCGCACAAACATTATTAAAGGATAGAGCCTACCGCTATCGAATTTTTGTTGAAAAATGGCTAGCAATACTAAATTTACATAAAAATCCAGATAGTATTAAAGCTCAAAGTGGTCTTATTTTTGTTAGAAATGAGGCCTCTAGAATAAATCACTATGAAACAATTAGAGACTGTGATTTTCATTTAGCAAGACTGACAAAAAATTATGAATTAATGAGAAAAGTCTACTGGGGAAGTTCGAACAGAGGATATAAAAATATTCTCATGCAAAATTATCCTTTAGATATTGATGTAATGAAAAAATTTAATAATAAAATCGAGAATATTATTTATAATCCTACAAATATTGCAAACATTAATTATGATTCAAAAGAAGATGGAAATTTTTCTCTAACGAATTTAAATAATGAAGTTAATCTAGATATGATGAATTTATCTTCTAAATTGACCTGCAATAAAAACTTTTGGACTATATTAAATGAAATCACAAAAGATATTTATAAGCCTCCAAAAATTGGAGAATTATTTTCTGTTTTATATTCTAATGAGTACTTCAATCCGTTTACCTCACCTAGTAGAGTCAGAAATATGGTTAAGCGTCTTAATATAGAGTTAAAATTTTTATTTTATGAGCCTAGAATTCAACTGAAGAATGGTAATTTATTATTTTCATCTGACAACACTATCTGTATAAAAAGACCAATTCAACTTTTTGTTCATTACGATCAATTTTTGTTAAAAGTTTTTAAACAAAAATGGGGTTCAAAAAGATTTAATGTTACTCAATTTTCTAATGAAATGAAAATTTCAAAACCCACCGCTAAAATGATTTTGAAGTCTGCAGAAACTCGAAAGGTCATTCGCCCAAGCGGCACTACTAATCGACAAATTGACTATTTGTTTTATGGTGTAAAAAGTGGTTCAAAGTAATACCGTTTTTAAAGGGTATAGTAAAATCTTAAAAAATATTTTCCGTTTCAATCTCATTTTGAATCATATTCGTATTAAATGTTTCATAAGGAATCGCTGGAAAGTTAATTTTTAATTTCAGTAAAAAATTATAAAGCCGATAAATATATAACATATGAATATTACATTGAGTAGCAAGCTCATTACTATTATTTTTTTTATTATTCCTTTATTTTTAAATAGTGGATGCTATTTTTTTCTAAAGATTGAAGATTTAGATTCTAAAAAAACCGAAACAACGCAAGATCAAACTCCTCAAGCTCCTCAAACTCCTCAAGCTCCTCAAACTCCTCAAGCTCCTCAAACTCCTCAAGCTCCTCAAATTATTAGTCCTAAAAAAACAACTCAAATACAAATTACACCTCATACTATTTCTGCAAACTTGAGTTGGGCAAATGAATCAAGTCCTCTATATTATACTTTGAAATATGGATTAACTTCTGGCAATTATACAAACATTGAAACAACTCCAATTTTTCAATCTGAATTTGAATTAGTTAACTTAAAACCAGAAACAAATTATTTTTTAGTTATACAAGCACACTTCGACAATGAAATTATTTTAGATAGTGATGAAATAACTTTTACAACATTGTTCACTTGTGCAGATTTAATAACAAGTTCTAATTTTACTTTAAAGGGAGATGGTAGTTTACAAAATCCATACGTAATTTGTTCAGGTTTACAGCTACGAGAATTAGGCCTATCAACTTCAACTCCATATTTAGCAAGTGTGTTTAAATTAGAAAGTGATATTGATATGAGTTCAATTTCTGATTTTACACCTATTGGAACTCCGTCTGATCCTTTTACTGGGACCTTTCAAGGAAATAATTATTCAATAAAAAACTGGAGTTGGACACCCATAACTAATAAAGATAATGTCGGAATTTTTGGAGTTATAAGTAATGCCAAAATAAATAAAATTAAATTAAATAATTTTTTAATAAACTGTGACGTAGGAAACAATATCGGATCTTTAGTTGGTAATAGTCAAAGCGATTCTAAAATAGAAGAAATTGAAGCAGACAACATCCAAATTCTTGGTGACTGTAATACAGTTGGAGTAATTATAGGAAAAGGTTCTGTAGGTTTATATAAAATTACTGTAGGGACAAGTGTAAATATTTTAACATCAGGATCATATGTTGGAGGAATTATTGGTCAATTGGTTTTTTACTCTGGCTTAAATAGTAAACAACAATACATTCTGAATTCAACATCATCGGCTACCTTAAAAGGATTTGGAAATGTTGGTGGAATTCTTGGTCACAGAGCAGGTACTTTTCCTTATCCAATACTTTTAAGCGATTGCAAGTTTGATGGAAAGATTTCAAGTTTTTCTACCAATAGCGGGGGCCATTTTGGAGGAATCGTCGGCGGGGCGCAGTCGATAATCCTGATTGAAAAATCCAGTTTTAATGGAGTCATTGAAGCATATGATCGAATTGGTGGAATTTTAGGTGATGGAGATTACCCTCAACTTGAATCTGTGATTTCAAGCGGTACGCTCGTGGGCCACTGGTATATTGGAGGAATATCAGGAAGAACATCTTTTGCATTTACTAATCAAGCAAAAAGTACAACACGAATATATGGTAATGCTAGTGTTGGTGGATTAGTTGGTTATGATGTAGGTGGATTTATTGTTTTGTCTAAGTATGAAGGGACTCTCTCTGGAAACCCAACCCTACAAAATGCAGGAGGTCTTGTAGGTGTAACATTTAGTGGAACACAAATTCTTTACTCACTATCAATACCACAAATTTTTGATGCTCCAATTGCGTCTCATGGGGGATTGATTGGATTTTCATCTAGTATAGTTAGTCCAATTATCAATAAGTCTTATTGGGATTTAGAGTTTAGTGGTGAAACAAATCTATGCGGCTCATTTAGTAATGCAAATTGCAATACCGCATCTCATCTTTTGCTTGGATTAACTACAGCAGAATTAAAAAATCCTTCCACGGTCTTTTCAAAAAGTAGCAACGACAACCATTGGTCTTTTTGGGGAGTATCGGATTCTCAGTACAATGTACTTCATGATTACTGGAAGCAAGATTCAGTTTCTGGATATCCTGAACTGGCTTGGATTAATTTTGACCCAGTTCTAGATAGTGTATTTGGAGTTGGAAATGGTATTGGCACTCTAGATGACCCCTATTTAATTGATCATCCTGATGATCTAAATTTAATCTCTCAAAATGCAGTTCTATTATCAAAAAACTATAAGTTAAAAAATAATATTGATATGACACAAATTTCAAATGTATTTATACCCTGGGGAAGCTTTCGAGGGAGTTTAGATGGTGGCAACAACTATTTACAAATTAAAAATTTAAATATAAATCAAAGTGGTGTAGATAATGTAGGTTTTATTATAGGTTCACCATACAATAATATTTTTAATCTAGCTTACCCAGTCATTACTATTGAAGGTTTAAAATTTAATGAAACGAAAATAAAAAATATTACTTTTGACAATTTAACTGTGCGTGGAAGAAATTATGTGGCTGCAATTAATGGTACAAGTTACGGTAATTATAGTTATCAAGGTGTTCGCGTTAATGCTACAATTTTTGTTGAAGGAGAATATGGTGGAGGTATTGGAACACATTGTTTTGATTTAAACAATGTCCAATTTTTTGGATCTGTAAATGGTGGTAATAAAATTGGTGGCATATGCTATTCAGCTTATTCTTTTAATGATCTTCATGCAAGTTATCTTATTCAAGGAGGAAGTGATATTGGAGGAGTTTTATCATATTTTAAAGGAACTAACTTAATCACTGGTTTAGAAAATCCAATTGCAAGTAATTCTACTTTTAATGGTTCAGTTGTTGGCACAGGAACAAATATTGGGGGAGTTATTGCAACTGCAAGTAATGCGAAATTAGATAATTTAAATTTTACATCTCTCAGTGGTGGACCAATTTCTGGAAATCAAAATGTAGGTGGTCTTGTTGGAAAAATGATTTCTAGTGAAATTACAAATTCAGCTGTAACAAGTATTTTTGGATATTTGCAAATTGAATCCATACAAAATAATTTAGGTGGATTGGTTGGAATAACTGAAAGAGATCTAAATTCTACTGTTCAAAATAAAATTAGTAATTCATATATTACAAGTGGATCTTTGGGAGGAGGAGGCGAAAATATTGGTGGATTAATTGGAACTGTCAATCAAGATTCAGAATTATTAATTGAAAAATCTTTTTCTGAAGGAATAATTAATAATACCAATCAGATCGTTGGTGGACTAGTTGGTTACTATTCCACATCTGGAACTTCAACACTAATTGTCAATACTATAAAAAACTCATACTCTATGATGAACTTAATTGGTTCAGGAAATATCTCAGGTGGAGTAATAGGCAAGATATCAAACACCAATAATTTAAAAATTGAAAATACATATTATGCGGGAACTAATTCTTGCTCTGGAAATTTTAAAGGTGGATTTATAGGAGTTGATGAAAATTTATCTTCAACTCAGTTAACTGCTAATTTTTGGGATCAAAGTTTAAATCCGACTTTGTTTGATATCTCATCTGGTAATTTAAATAATACCAACAAAATTTCGTCCCAACCTTCCATTAATTTAAAAAATCAAAATACATTTGAATCCATTGGATGGGACTTTACAAATTATTGGATTATCACAGGAACATTAAATTCTGGATATCCAACTTTGAAGTAATCAATCTAAACTATCTTGAGTATTTCATAAAAAAACGTTCTAAATCTTTTTCTTCAGCAAAATACGAAAGAAATAAAACATTATTTTTTTCAACAATAAGTCCCCCAGTCATTCCAAATTTACAAATCGATATTTTGTACGCTATAGGAAAACGAAGATTTATATTATTTGTTGAATATTTAAGAATAACATTTTTAACAAGATTTAATCCAGTATTAAATTCTTCACTCGTAGACATCATATCTTGTTCTTCACGAGCAAAAATCCAAAGAGAACTAAGCTGTGCATTAAAGGTAAAATAATTTAAAAGCTCACCTTCCAATTCATCTTCAGGCGTTTCAACTGCAACATAAAGAACTTTGTTATCATCAGTCGTAACATTTCCACCCTTCATATCCCTAGGGGCAATACCTACTTCAATCTTATTAAGTTTAAACTCAATAACATTGGCATCAATAATTTTTCTAATTATTTTTGAAACTTTATTTTTACCTTTTATTAATTCTTCTATTGTTGGATTATTATGTCCAAAATAGCTCACAGTAAGATCAACTATATTACCTTCATGGTTTTCAACAAAATGGTCTCTATTATTTGTACTCATATTTAAATCATTTGAATTTGAGTAAGATTTATTTGAAATCACAAGTACCATTAAGAATGATAACAATAAAATTTTAAAATAATGACCCGAATTGCTAATAAGCCTCATATTAACTCCTAGTTTTTAGCATATTTTATAAAAAATCTCTCAATTTTATCTTCAGTTGCATTTGCATAAACATACACTATTTCCTCAGAGAGCGACCCTTCAGAATTAGAAAAAATACTGCCACCTTGCATATCATGTGGTGAGATTTTCACATTTAAATTCAATGGCAGATCTAAATTTATTTTATTAATTGCAAACTTATTTAGAACTTTTTCTACTTTTTGAACTCCAAAATTAAAGACCTCATAAGATGCATTATTAATAGGTCTATATGTTAAATTAAAAATAATTTTTTTAACGTCAAATAAATTTAAAAGTATGCCTTCAATCATCTCATCAGTTGCTGTGATTGAAATATAGTATTTCTTATTCTCAATAAAAACATAACCACCATTCATTTCACTTGGTGAAATATTTATTTCAATAACTTTTGTTTTAAGTATCAAATTAAACTCAGAAATTTTATTCAATAACTGAATTACTTTTTCCTTACCTTCTGTAAATTCCGATATATTGGGTCCATTTATTGCGACAAATTTAATTTCTAAATTATCTTTCCCTGCTTGATTTTCAATAGGAATAATCTCTGACATACTAGGTTCAATTGTATTTTCAAAACTTTTAAAATCTGTGCCAAACAAATTTAACGAATTAAAAATAGTTACAATGATTAACACATTTATTTTAACAAAGCTCTTTTTTGTCATAAAACTCCATTCATGTTAGGTAAGTTATTAAACAAGAAAATAAATACCCATAATTATAAATATATTAAAAATATAAGGACTCAGGCTTAGATTTGCCCAAGAAAATCTCATCTAATATATAAATGGTCAAACGGAAAGACTTAAATATGTATACCAAAAGGGTTTACAAACAAACTGGAAAATAATAGCTTATGATTATGTCTGATATAATTGCGGAGCAATCAGGCTTAATTATTAGCTGTTATTAATTAATTTTTGCTATTGAGTTAGCTTCTTTTGTAATTGTTGATCTCGGATAATCAATTCTTTGATGATAAATTCCAAGTAAGATTCTTACAAATGCAGCTTCAACTTTAGTTAAATCTTTAAGAGTCAATTGGCATTCATCGAGCTGCCCATCTAAAAATTTTCTTTGTATAACATTTCGAACTATATTTTGTAAACGTGCAGGAGTTGGCTCATCAAGTGTTCGTGCTGCTGCTTCGATACTATCAGCTAACATACATAAGGCAACTTCACGAAATTGTGGTTTTGGCCCAGGATATCTAAATTCTTCTTCGTTCACGGATTGATGATCATTATTAGTTTGCTCAAGTGCTTTATTATAAAAATAACTTATAACTGTTGTTCCATGATGTTGAATCATGCCGTCAATAATTGGTTTACCTAATTTATATTTTAAACCCATCTCAACCCCATCTTTTACATGTGCAATTAAAAGGGTCTTACTCATATAAGGAGAAATGCTATCATGAGGGTTTACACCTTGTTTTTGATTTTCGATAAAATAATTTGGATGTGCCATTTTTCCAATATCATGATAGTAACATAAAACTTTGCCAAGTAATGGGTTTGCACCAATTTCTTCAGAAGCAGCTTCAACCATTGAACCGACCATCATTGAGTGATGATAAGTTCCAGGAGCTTTTATTAACATTTCTTTTAATAAAGGATGATTTAAATTACTTAACTCCAATAATTTTACATCGGTTGTATAATTAAATAATGCTTCCAGCAAAGGAATAAAAATTGTTGCCCACATGGAAGATAGAATTCCTGACGAAAATCCAGCAAACATCATCCATAAACTCTCTCTAAGAAATGAAGGCGAAAATGGATGATCAAAAGCAAATAAACAAAACATAGATAACGACATAACAAGACCTGATCTCATTCCAGCCCAATATATATCATTTCGAGCTTTGCAATTTTGTACACCTCTTGCTGCTGCTAATCCGCCAACACAAACAACAAATGCAAGTGGAAAACTAAGTTGTGACATAAGCGCAACAACAATACTTAAAACTAGTGTAAAAATAAAAACAACTTCGCCAATTGGTATCAATAGTGCTACAAGTATTGATCCTGCTGCCAGGGGTGAAAAAAATAAAAAAAAGTGATTTGGGAGAACATTGCCAAATCGAACTAATAACGAATTCTCAGTAACAAATAGAAATAATTTAGTTATAAATACTTCTGAGAATAAAATAAATGAAATGACTAAATAATCTTTACTGTTTAAAGATAACGAATTTGCAGAATATCGTTTAAAGAAAGAATGTGCTACTAATATTACTATTGTAAATAAAATGCTAATTATTAAAAACAACCCCTTCGGTCTTGAATCATTTTGCATTTTATCAATAAAATGAAATAGAGCCATATGAATGGGTTGAACAACACTGCCCTCATTGAGAATATTTTGATTTTTTTTAATAGACATTACTATAGGTTCAACATCAGTTCTTGCATTTTTCCGTCGTAAAGCAGTTTCTTCATCATTGTAAAAAATATTAGGCTTTAAAATCTGTTGAGCTAACATTATTAAATTATCTTTTTCTTCAGTTCCTTCGTTACTGACAACACTGACTTCTTTGTTAAAAATAACTCTGCCATTTTCAAACTTAACTGATAATAATTCAGATTTATCTAAAACAAATTCCCTTCCAAATTGATTTAACACACGTACTGAAACTGTTTTATAATTTGCAAACTTATCATAATCTTCACTTGATATAACTTTATTTTGCATCCACTCTTCTAAAGTCTTTAATAGTTGAGTTTCAATTTGGACTGAAAATTGATTTTTGATTAGCCAGAAAAATAAAGAATCATTTATTTTTGATTCAAGAATTTCTTCAAAATTTTTTCTTAAATCTATTTTATTTTTTAATTTGACTGATTTTGTAATTAAGTCCCTTTGTAAAACGCGGGATTCTCTAAATGCTTTTATAATTTTAGTACTAAATTTATCATATAATGTTAAATCATAATCAAGAACTGGAGTTATTTTTGATTCCATATCTTGGCGTTTTAATTCTGTACTCACCTCGTCAATCATTTGAAAACTCAGTGGGGAGTGAATTGTAATTTTAGCATTTTCACCAATTTTAAAATCCAGAGGAATTTGCCATTCAAACAATATTAAAAATGAAAGCAAAAGTGAAAATGAAAAAGCAAAAACCAAACGTTGTAATCGAATGCTTTCTTCAAGTTTTAAAAGTAAAGAACCCCAGAGTGTTTTTTCCCACCCTAAACGATTAACCCAATCTGAAAATTCTTTTCGACTATTTTCATAACCTTGACGGGTATTATTTATATTTTTATTTAAATTAAACTTAGGCACGCTCCCATTCTAACATAATGATTATAGAAAACAATCTCGACCTAGTTTTTTTACTAGTATAACTTACCAAAAGATCTTTTAACTCTTCCCATGCAATATGAATTTGACTTAAGGACTGACATTAAAATAGATTCAATCGACGTAATTGCATAATATTGACCTTTGTACCAAAGGAGAAACCCTTTTATGAATATATCTGATTTATCACAACTTGATTTAAAAAATTTTGAGGTCCTAAAAGAAATCATAGCTCGTTTACGTGGTCCAAATGGATGCCCTTGGGATAAAGAACAAACACATGAAAGTTTAGTTCCTTTTGCTATTGAAGAAGTTTATGAATTTATTGATACAATAGAAAATAAAGAGAAACATCATGAAATGAAAGAAGAACTTGGGGATGTTCTTTTTCAAGTTTTACTCCATTCTCAACTTGCTTCTGAAAAAAATAATTTCAATATTTATGATGTTATCGCCAACCTATCTGAAAAAATGATACGCCGTCATCCCCATGTGTTTGGAAATGAAATAGCATCTACGTCAGAAGAAGTTTTAAAAAATTGGGCTGTAATAAAGAAACAAGAAAAACAAATTTCTAATGCCAATAATAGACCTGCAACTAAAAATACAAACAACTTTGATATTCCAACTCATCTCCCTGCTCTACAAAGAGCATTAAAAATTGGTAACAAAAGTAAAAAGTCTGGTTTTGATTGGGAAAATTTACATGACTTGTTTGCTAAAATTAAAGAAGAATGTATGGAACTTGAAGAAACAATTACCTATAATGAATCTAAAGAACGACAAGAAGAAGAGTTGGGTGACTTGCTTTTTGCCATTGCTCAAATGGCACGTCACCTTAACTTTGATCCTGAAACATCTTTAAGAAAAGCAAATAATAAATTTGAAAAAAGATATTTCAAAATGGTTCAACTTGCCAATTCTAGAAATTTAAATTTTGAAGAATTATCGCTCTTGGAAAAAGAAGAATTATGGAAAGAAATCAAAAACTGCTAATGATTAAGTCTGATCGCTTCGCGATTATATCAGACATAATCATAAGCAGTTTTTCTTTTTTTTCTTTTTCCTCTGCTAATGATTAAGTCTGATCGCTTCGCGATTATATGCGAGACAT